>BNJT01001270.1_pt1 | contig 88548 bp, 170 predicted proteins | sample 8540491 | NCBI WGS metagenome assembly BNJT01 (sample SAMD00202455, study PRJDB9452) | human saliva metagenome | host: Homo sapiens | reverse complement strand
CCAGGCCGAGGCTGCTGCACGAGCACACATGAGCTACAACAACTACACGACGCGAGGTTGCCCAGCGCAGCGAGCACTTACCGAACCGTGTATCGCGATCATCAAACACGCCAATCCGTGCGATCGCGGTGGGTTCCGACATCGCGAGGCCCACGAGGGCCCACGCCTGCGATCCGGTCTCCGCCTTCGGTGCGGGTGATCGCCGCCAACCGGCGTCACCGCCGAACTGGCCGGGAACAGATCAGGACATCTTCACTGAGGTCGTGATCGCTCCAAAGTTTGCGAGCCCGGGAGGCGCTGGCCATCTCACCGCGAAGAAGAACCTGCGACAGCTGAAGGCCGCTCCTATACGCACCGGGAACGCTCCTCCATCCCATCTCCGGAGGTGCCCTGCTCCAGCGACCCGATCGCATCGACGCTCCGGCGACGATCCCGCGAACTGGGGAACTCACAGCGCGAGGCAGCAGACGATGCGGTCCTGGCTGATCTGGCCTTTGCCGGCGGGCCCGCCGTGCCGTGAAGTCCAACGCCATCCTCCTGGCCCACGACGGCGCCTCCGTTGGCGTTGGCAGGGCCAGGAACCGTGTCGACTCATGCCGCCTGGCAGTTGAGCGTGCGGGGAGAGGGCAGCTGGGTCAGTAGCCGCTTCCGATGCCTTCTTCCCCTTCGCCGACGGACCGCAGATCCTGATCGACGGCGGCATCCGGGCCATCGTCCAGCGGGCGGTTCCCTGCGCGCACCGGAAACTATCGATCATGTGCCGAACACGGCGTCGCGCTGTATTTTCACCGGCACCCGTCACTTCTGCACACTGGAGGCAGGGACAATGACCGCAGGAATCCTTGACGGAATGGCCACATGCACCATCAAGACGGACACTGAAGCAGCGTGGGGTCGACTCCGTGCTGCTGCGGGGTGGTGCCCTGGCTGCGACGGTGCTCGTCGGTGATGACCCGGCCAGCCGGAACTACGTGCGCATGAAGCACCGCGACTGCGAGCAGGTGGGAATCGCCCATCCGTGTAGAGCTGCCCGCTGATGCCACCGCCGCGCAGCTGGAGGACTCGTCGCGGCGTTGAACGCGGACCCTTCCTGCACCGGCTCATATCGTGCAGCTGCCGGGACATCTGATGAGAATCTGGGCGCTGGGGTTGATCGGCCCGGACAAGGACGCCGACGGACTGCACCCGATCAATCTGGGGCGTCTGCAGACGAGCCGCCCCCTGCCCCACACCCCGCGGCATCGTGGAACTGGTGCGCCGCGGCATCGAGTGGCGAGGGGCGGATGTGTGGTGTGGGTCGCGGCATCACGGTGGGGCGTCCCTTGGACGTGATCTCTGACCCGCCGCAGCGAGGAACGCGAGCGGTGACCCTGTGCCACACCGGCACTCGCGAACCTGGCCGGAACACACCCGACGGGCCCGACATCGTGGTGGCGGCGGGGGCGCCGGGCATGATCACCCGCCGACATGATCCGTCAGGGAGCGGTGTGCATCGACGTCGGTGTCAGCCGGGTCGAGGGCAGGACCACTGGGGACCTGGCATCGGATGTGGGACAAGGCGGCCTGGGTCACGAGTCCCGGCGGGTGGGCATGACCCGCGCCATGCTGCTTCAGCAATGTCGTCGACCGCGCCGAGGTGCTTCATGCCAACTCAACGGTTAACCGACTGCCCGACGAACCCGTGGCCGCCTGTAGCAGTGCTCGGCGTGTTCTCAATCGGTGTGTTGGTCGCAGGGCAGAACTGGCGCTACGGGGCGGTGGTGATGGCCGCAGCGACCCCTGCTCGGGGGATCGTCAGGATGCTCCTGCCACGCCACGTCCGGGTTACTGCGTCGGTCCGGCGACGCTGGATGGACATCACCATCCTCTTCGCCCTGGGGCCGCAGATCGGTGTGTTGGCGCTGGTGGTTTCCCCCGGCACATGAGATGCGGAGATGGGCGATAGGGCTCGAGGTGGACATCACCGTCAGAAAGAAAGGTCCGCACGATGAGCACCTGAGGCTCTCCCGTCAAGATCGCAGTGACCGGCGCAGCCGGCTAGATCTGCTACAGCCTGCTGTTCCGGATAGCCAACGGCTCCTCACTGGGATGATCAGCCCATCGAGCTGCGTCTGCGAGTCACCCGGCCCTGAGGCTGGAGGGTGTCGTCATGGAACTCGACGCTACCGAACCGCGGAACGCCGTCATCGGATGGCCCGAAGAGGTCTTCGGCGGCGTCAACCGGCGTGCTGGTTGGCGCCTGGGCGCCGGCATGGGCGCGCGCGACTGCTGAGTGCCAACGGCGCCATCTTCACCGCCCAGGGCGAGGCCTCAGATGAGGTGGCGACGGACGACGTCCAGGTGTCGGTGACCGGTAACCCGGCCAACACCAATGCGCTGATCGCTCCAGCCGCTTCTGAGCATCACGAAGGAACGTTTCCAGCGCCCTCACCCGCCTGGATCACAACCGGGCGAGTCCCAGTCGCTTGAAACTCGGTCGTCCGATCAGAGGACATCAAGAAGATGACCATCTGGGGTAACCACTCCTCCACCGGCCCCGACATCTTCCGCGGCTGGGCGGGAAGAACGCCGCCGAACTGGTGAGCGACGAGGCCTGGATCGAATCCACCTTCTCTCCGACGGATCGCTAAGCGCGGCGCTGCCATCACGAGCCGCGGGCTGTCCTCCGCTGCTTCCGCAGCGAACGCGACCGTCGAGCATGCGTGCGACTGCGTTGCTCGGCACTCCCGATGGCGACTGGGTCTCGCCACGGTTCCTCCGACCTCGCTGCAGGGTTTGCCGAGGGCGTCATCTCCTCTTCCCGTGTGTCGTCAAAGCACGGCGTAGATCTTCAGGGGCCTCGAGAGATCCGTTCTACCGCGCCAAGATCGACGCATCCGTCGCTGAGCTGCTCGATGGCGCAAGGCAGTCAAGGAACCCGGTTTGATCTGATCCGTAGGAAGCGCGGGTGCCCGGGCACCGCCTTCGAAATCACCTTTGAGGCTGCCTCGTCTGGTATGAGTCTCGAGAGGAATGGCGAGTGGGCATGCCGAAACATCGTGAGCGACCTGTTCAAGGGTCATGTGTAGGACGTTGCCCGACCGTGGATGGTGTGTCGACGCGGGTCGCTCGTTTTCCACGAACCTCGGTCTGGGGAAGAGATCACGTGTTCGGCGCAATCCAAGAATTGCTCCGTCGCTTCGCTGCGTCGGAACCACTCAGTTCGTGGGATCAGAGCCCCAGTTCTCCGCGCGCGACCAGCTTCCAGGCGCGCGTCAGGCTGGAGGAAGGTGGCGGCGCGCGCCATCAATAGAGTCGGTGATCGTGGGTGAGCGACAGGTACATCCTGTCCCGGATGGCGATGGGTGTCGCCGCAGGCGTCGGTGACCACCACGGGGCGCTTCACCAGCGCACCGGTGCCGAGGATCGCCACCTGCGGCGGGTTGATGATCGGGGTGTCAGACAGGGTCCCCGCCGAGGCCCGTGGTTGGTGATGGTGAAGGTGCCGCCGCTCAGCTCATCGGGCCGACCTTCCCGGCGCGGGTGCGGGCCGCCAGGTCGCCGATGCGCTTGGCAAGCCCGGCCAGGTTCAGGTCCCCGGCGTCAGTGAATCACGGGCACCATCAGACCGCGATCGGTGTCCACGGCAATTCCGATGTTCCTCCTGCGATGCAAGTCACGGTGCCCGCGCCTCGAAAATCGGGTGAGGCGTTGAGCATGGGCATCGCCTTCAGGGCCTCGATCGTGGCCTCGTGATGAACGGCAGATGGGACGAGGGATGCGCCCTCGCGTTTCTTTGAACTCGTCCTTCGCCGCCTTGCGCAGCTTCGAGATGGCGGTCACGTCCACCTCGACGGTGGCGGTGAGCTGCGAGGCCACCCGCAGCGACTCCGTCATCCGCTCTGCGATCCTGCGCATCCGCGACAGCTTCTCCGTGGTGCCGCGCAGCTACTGCCTTCCTCCGAGACTGCGGCAACCTGGGGGCCGCGGCGGCAGGCGTGCTCACCTCGGCAGCAGCGCTGGGAGTGGGCGCGGGAAGAAGCCTTTTGGCAGCCTCGGCGGCATCAAGGATGTCCTGTTTGCGGATGCGACCTCCGACGCCGAGTGCCCTGGGACGGGAGTTCAGGGCGATGCCGTGCTCGGCAGCAAGTTTGCGAACCAGAGGGGACGTAGACCCTTCCTCGGAGGAAGCCCGGCGAGCGGTGGCCGGCGCGGCAGGAGCCGGGGAAGGGGAGCGACCGGTGCGGCAGGGGGCCGGTGCGGCAGGAGCCGGTGCGGCGGCAGAAGGCTGCGGGGCGGGTTCAGGGGTTGGTGCTGGCGTAGCAGCGGCGGCATCTCCGACCAACGCCAGAACGGCGCCAACCGCTGCGGTTTCGTCCTCTGCGACGCGGATCTCCAGGAGGGTTCGCGGCGGGGAGGGAATTTCGGTGTCGACCTTGTCCGTGGAGACCTCGAGGAGGGGCTCGTCCACCTCGACGGTCTCTCCGACGGCCTTCAGCCAACGGGAGATGGTGCCTTCGGTGACTGATTCGCCGAGTGCAGGCAGAACCACCTCGGTGACGTTTCCGGTGGATGCGGTCTGCAGCGTTGCAGGCTCAGCTGTTGATGCAGGGGTGGGCTCCGCGACAGGCGTTGGCGCGGTTTCTGCAACGGACTGGGGTTCTGGTGCGGCTGGTGGCGCAGGAGTTTCGCTGGCTTCACCGATCACCGCTAGGACGGCACCGACCTCCGCCACGTCGTCCTCGTTGAACCCGATCTCCAGCAGGGTCCCGGCCACAGGGAGGGAATTCTCGGTGTCGACCTTGTCCGTGGAGACCTCGAGGAGGCTCGTCCACCTCGACGGTCTCCCCGACGGTCTTCAGCCAGCGGGAGATGGTGCCTCGGTGACCGACTCGCGCAGTACTGGGAGTTTTCACTTCAGTTGACATGGAACATTGGCTCCTTTTTGTGTCTGGCGCGTCGCTATCCGCCCCAAGCCTATCCCTTCAATCAGGTGTGTGCATGTGCAGGGCCGACCTGGCGAGGGCGAGGTTTGCCTCAGCGTGCCTCGCTGAGGCTCGGATGTGGGTGTATCAGGTCCTTCACATCGTCAGGTGGCCTGCCAGCCCACCATCAATGTTCCCTCGGCTATCAGCTCAGCGATCTCGTCGCCGACGACGTGAACACCTACAGCGGGCCGCCCGGACGCCGGACCACTCGCACTAGTCCCGTGTCGCGGTCCCCGGAGCCAACATCAGGGGCGCGGGCGTTTCACGCAGGTCGAAATCTGAGAACTCGCAGCCCCGGTCGCTGCTGCCTGCCCTCAGGGTCATCCCACCGATGCGACCTGCGGACTCGAATAGGTGATCCGCGGGATGTCGCGGTCCTCGGGTGGGCGTGGACGGATGGCGCGCCCGCCCGCCAGATGGGCCAGGGTGCTCGGCCAGGAAGATGCCGTGCGTAGCCGCGGTAGCTAGCTGCAGGCCCACGACCAGATCCCCGACCGCGAACACCCCTGCCGCGGTCGTAGCGAGCTCCGGTTGACCTTCACTCGGCCCGTCGAGGCCAGCGGTGACGCCCGCCTCCAACCCCAAAAACACTTGTGAGGGGACGGCGTCCCACCGCGATCGGTGCGACATCCGCGGTGACGATCTCTCGGGCAGCCGCAGGCACACCTGGTCGCCGTCGGGACGATGCCCTCGGCCTTCGTCCTGAGTCGCAGGTCGACGCCCCGGGCGCGTAGACGTCGCTCCAGCACGGCCACGAGGTCCGGATCTTCGTTCGGGAGCAGGTGTGGCGCCGCCTCCACCAGGACCACATCGACTCCCAGGTCACGCCAGAGGGATGCGGAACTCGACGCCGATCACGCCACCCCCAAGATGACCGCCTCCCGGAAGCTTGTTCAGGCGCAGCGCGTGTCTCGCTGGGTGAGGATGCGTTCTCCGTCGGTCGGCAGGCCCAACGTCACGGAACTGATCCGGTAGCCAGGACGATGTTGCGGGCACGCAGCAGTTCCGTCGACGTCGAGGGCGGGTCCTTCGGCATCGACCACCAGCCGACCGTGTCCCGACCAGCCGGATGTCGCGGAGCGGATCAAACCCGGTCAGCCCGCGGTGCAGTCCTGAGACCAAGGAGTCCGCGAAATCCTGCACCTGGCGGCGTCCACATCGGTGAGGATGGCAGCCGATCCCCAGCCGGTCTGCCTTGGCGACGGTGGTGCGGGTTTTGGCTGCCTGCAGCCACGCCTTGGTGGGTACGCACCCCCGGTGCAGAGCAGGTGCCGCCCACCTCCCTCTTCCACCAGCGTACGTCCAGGCCGAGCTGCGTGGCCCGCAGCGCGGTCGCGCTAACCGGCGGGACCGCCGCCCAGAATGGCCAGGTCGTGAACTTGCGTCATGCGAGACAGTCTTCCATCCTCCCGGCAATGTTCGGGTGGGTTTGGTTCTCGAGCGCAAGGTTGCGGCAAAGGTCGCCAGGAGCAGAAGGAAGTAGACGGTGTGCCTCGACCATCTCGATGGCTTCTGTGACCACCCGCCGGGCGCATCGAGGCCTGGCTGGAGCAACCCACCAGCTTCAACAGACCATCGATCTTGCTGGTGGCCGCCGATGGGGAATCAACCCGGCGTGCCATCCCGTCGATCGCTCTTCGGCATCGACTTCGCCTCCGTCACGACATTCCCGCCTATGACGCGGAGTGGTGCCGTATCCGCAACGTATGCGCGAATACGGGGCGAGGAACGAAGAAGGTATCTGGATAGAGTCGGCTCCGCCACAGGGCCCGCGACTCACCCTCAGCCGAGAATATACCCTTCTAACGCATCTGCTGTCAGCGGTTTCTCACCTGGAGGAGCGGGGCGATGGTGCTGCAGATTGGGCGCCGGAATACGGGGGCGACCCAGCGCTGCTGATTCCCGGTTGTTCTTTCCAGGCGGAAACGTACTCGCCCTTCAGTACCGTTCCTGATGCGGCCTTTCCATCCACCAAGGGCTCGCCGGGAAAAGGGTGAACGTCCAGACGTCGTTGTAATCGCCGTCAGGCATCGTCCCGGCGGGTGATTGAAGTAGACGCGCTCCCACAGCTGGCGGGGGTCAGAGCATCGCGGGATGTCGTATCCCAGAACCTCGAAACGTCGCCAGCTCCGCGGTCTGGATATCACGCACTTCCTGCCGAGATGCCTTGGGGGCCAACGACCGAGATGAGATCGTGTCCACGGGATTTCCGGGGAGGTGAGTCAACACCTGTCCCAGCGCAGGGTCCACGATCCTCGCTGAGATCCAGATTCTGCTGTCTCCGAAGCGCAGGTGGAAGGGTGGGAACGGGCATCGATTTTCTCCGGGAGGACCAGCAAGCTAGAAAATCCGCCATCTCCAGAAACGGAATGTCGCACAATGTTCCCAGAGCGCTGCAGCTTATCGTTCGGCATGTTTCCACCAGTCGATGTCCTGGATGGCCTCGAGATGTTCTATCGAGTGGGCATCCCGCGATCTGCAGCATTTTCCGGACAGCGGGGCCGTCCATCCCGACCGGGCCATACGGTTGAGTTCGGTGTCGGAATGTCATGTATGCGGGCTCCTGGATGTCGCCTCGACGGATCGGTGCCTTCTCGAGTTGGTGGGATGGCGCCGGGTCTCAGCCACGTTATCGAGCGCGGGGTCTTTGCGCGGGAACGAGGTGGTGATGACCAGCGGCCTCGGTGTGGCGCCCCGAGCGCAGTCCGGGAATCAGCGTCGATCGTCGAGGAAGCGAAGAATGGTCTCGGCGCAGCGCCTGCCCCCGTCGATGCCTTGCATCAGGGCGGCCAGTTCTCGCGCGCGTCGCCGCAGGGTGGGGTCGGTGAGCAGCCGCTCACCAGGGAGGGAAATCCCTGATGCCGGCGGATGTCACGCATCGTGAAGGCCAGCGCGTTGCCGAAGTCCACGCATTCTTTGATGTTGAGTTTCTGCTCCATCTGCATGCCGATGCTGCGAAAGGGGACACCTGAGGCGCAGGCCGTCTGCACCGTCCCCTCGCCCCCGTGGATGAGCGACGCGTCGATGAATCCACCCAGTTGGTGGGCGGGGAGGAAATCGAAGACCAGAATCGAAAGCGGGCAGTCCACGGCGATCCTGTAGGTGAGGGTAGCGGCCTGCCGTGGAGATGACGTCCACATCGAGATCCCGAGGGCAGTGAGCAGCGGAAGTGCCGCCACCGCGGCGGGCGGAGGAACCTAGGCCCACTGGATGAGCGGACGGCTGTGTTCCCGGGCGAGTTCCTCCACTCCGGGGGTAGGGCCCCGGCGGCGTGGGCGTAGATGGGGCCGACGGCTACTTCACCCGGATACCAGGGGCCGCCCGTCCAGCAGAGGAAACAGGGACACGATCGGTGCCAGGTCGGCGTCGAGCATTGCCGCGGTGCGTCTGGGAAGCCGGAGATCTGTTCGCGGGCCACCCTGCGGAAAGCTGCTGGTTTCCACTGGAGATGTCTGACGAGTTTTCCCGGCCAGGAACCCGGCGAGGTGGTTGATGCAGCGAAGTGAGTCCTGCGTCCGCACAGCGGGAGGCTGGAGACCGAGGCCAGATGGCATGAACTCAGGGGTAGGGACGCGGGTATATCAACGGCACTCCGGCGATCCTGGCCGACAACAGGAGGGTGAGGGTCTGTCCGCTGATCACCGCGTCCGGGTTGCCAGCGCGCGCGATCAGTCCAGCTCGTTGCGTATGCGGTGCGCACCATGCGCGTCGTGAGACGGAAAATGCGGCGAACGCCTGCTCGAAGGCACGAGAACCTAGACGCGCAGGGCATCGTCCACTTCGGGAGTGAGGAGGTCGAGTTCGAGACCTGCCTCCCGGATGTAGAGAGAGGTGCAGAACCACCCATGAAACGCACATCGTGCCCAGCCCGGTGAGTGCTCACCACCTCTGACCCGCGAGGTCTCACCCAGATTGAAAGGTCTCGGGGGCGAAGAGGAAGCGTCGCTTACGCGTTCTAGTGCTCTGGGTTCCCCACTGGGTGAGGCGCAGTGTACCCAGCCTGCTGAAGGAAGAACTCACTGATCTTCCGGACCCCAGCCCATTCCTCCTCGGCGGCCTGCAGCATGCCGTGATCGATCTTTGTGGATCGGTTTCGGTGACCGCGCCGTTGTAGTTCCGTGGTGGTGGCCTCCCAGATATCCGGTGGCGTCCAGCAGGGAGGGCATCCGTGGGTTCACTGGTCCGCAGCCTTGAGCATCCGGGCCAGGGAGTACGCCGGTGATCCGGGCGCTGTCGTCCATGTGTTCCGGGTGGGTGGCGAACCAGCGGTCAGCGCCCGCCACCATGTTCCATGTGAGTTCCATGAAGGTCAGCCGGAGATCCCGCTCCGAGCTTTCCGAGGGCGCGACCGCGCTCCACCATGCAACGTGCACCACTGATGGGCTGCTCGTTCAGACCGATCCCGCGTCGCCGACGGTGGGCAGTCGCGCAGGTGGAAGATCACGGGAACGGCGGCCAGGTCCTCATCGCGGCAGGCCCTACCGAGGGCGTCCACGAGGGCAAGAACCGTGGGCCAGTAGGTCTCTGCGGTGAGGGTGCTGGGATCGGTCACATCGATGCGGGTTGCCAACAGGGCCAGGCCGTCGGCGAGCGCAGCGTCGAACAGCGTTTCCTTCTCTTGGAAGAAGTGATAGGAAGGGCTGAGGGAAGTCAGCCTCGAGGAGGGATTTGCTGTAGGGAGGCTCCCGGTAACCGTGATGTCCGGAAGTGAGCGGGCGGCGCGCATCAAGCGGCCGTGGCGGTCGGGGGCGATGGGTTTCCGGGGGCGCGGCATCCTCGCTGCTCCTTCGCGTGGGTCAAGGGGATGGCGCGATGGTACCTGTTTCTGGACCGAGTTGCCCAGAAATTCTGTCACAAGGAATCTGGAGTGTATTCCTGGCGCCCGTCTCCCGATCAGAGACGAGCACAAAGCGAAACGGCAGGGCACTGATCGCAGACCAGCGCCCGCTGCCGTGAATGCTGGAGCTCTCAGCTGGCCAGCTGGGTCGCCAGGGCCACCAACGTACGCACTGCTGCGCCCGTGCCGCCGAGCGCTGCGCCGCAGGGGACTCGTCGTTCCAGGCCGGACCCGCGATGTCCAGGTGCGCCCAGGAGACGCCCTCCGGGACGAAGTGCTGCAGGAAGGCAGCCGCGGCCAAGGCCCCTCCGTAGCGACTCTTGCCGCCGGAACGCAGATCCGCGATGTCCGATTTCAGGCCTTCACGGATGTCGTCGGTGATCGGTAGGTGCGGAAAACCCTCCCCAGCGACTTCCGGCTGCGTCGAGTAGGCGATCAGCGGTGGCATCGTCGCTGGCCAGCGAGCCCGGCGTTGCGTTTCCGAGGGCCACCATGCAGGCACCCGTCAATGTGGCAACGTCACGATGAGGTTCGGTGAGTCAGTACCGGCTCTTCCCAGTGCGTCGGCCATCACGAGCCGGCCCTCGGCGTCGGTGTTGACGTTCTCGACGGTGGTTCCATCGAACATGGTGAGCACATCGCCGGAGCGGTAGGGCGGTACCGGAGGGCAGGTTCGGGCTCGACGCGATGGCGGCGTAGGCGGTGACCTTGACCGACAACCCGAGCGCCGCGATGGCGGGTGGCGGCGATCACGGCGGCGGCCCCCGACATGTCGCAGGTCATGGAGGCCATCTGCCCGCGGGTTTGATGTCCAGGCCGCCGGAGTCGGTGATGCCCTTACCCACCAGGCCAGGTGGAACTTCGCGCCGCGAGGCCCAGGTGAGACGGAGCAGGCGCGGAGACTCGATGAGCCGCCGCCCACCGCCAGGATGCCACCGTAGCCGCCTTTGGCCAGGCTTTCTCATCGAGGACCTCGGTCCCGACGCTTGAGGGTCCGAGACGTGAGCCTTGGCAGGATTCTGCAAAGGTCTCGGGGTAGAGCAGGTTCGGAGGGGTGTTGATCCAGTCGCGAGGCTTTTCACCACGGCGCCGCGATGACGCCAGCCTCTTCGACGGATTCCTTGAGCTGGGCGCGCCCCGTCACGAGCGTAATGGCTGCCACAGAGTTCTTCTTGGGCTTCTGGGTGACGCAGGAATGCGGTAGGCGCCCAGCACGGCGCCCTCCTGCAGCGGCCCGCGCCAGCTCGGGTCGTGCAGCTCGAGGAGATGGTGACGTTCAGGTTCTCAGGTCCTTTGCGCCACTGATCTTCCGCAGGGCGGCTCCGCATGCGTGCCTGAGGGCCGACGGGTGACATCGACGTCGCCGGGACCGACCACGATGAGTTTCTGGGGAACGGGGGCAGGGGCGGCTAATGCGCCGAGCTCGCTGCGGGCGCCCAACGCGATGAGCTACCCAGTAGTGGTGACAGGGAGTTGTTTGCTCCAGGCCTTCTCAGATCCGCCGGCACCCGACGAGGTCAGGGGTCCCCCGACGCTGGTGAGAGCCGACTCATGACGACGTCAGCGTTCCGGTCGATGCTCTTTTGCGGTTTTCAGGGCGGGAATGTTGGTGCTCACCGGGCCAGCTTAGAGGCTTTCTAGCAGGAGGTCAGGAAGCGAACAAGGCTCGCCCGATCCCGTGGAAACGGAGTTTTCGGATGGCGCCTGTTTCATGGCTATCGAGTCGCCCTAGCACGTCACCATGAAACTAACTCTTATCGGAGCTCCACGACATCGGAGCCAGTGTGGTGGGCTGTCGCCTCGGGCCAGGGGCCTTGCGTGTCGCTGGCATCGAGAAGGCCTTGCGGGCCTTCTGGGGTGGATGTTCGTGACGCTGGCGATGTCGCCGGGCCGCCGAATCCCCAGGGTCCACCGGTCTGACGGTTATCGCCACCTGCCAGGGAAGTGATCGAGTGGAACCGGGCGGTGCGCGATGCGGTCGCCGCAGAACTGGTGGACGGTCGGATGCCGGTGCTGATGGGTGGTGACCACAGCCTGGCCATCGGTAGCATCAGCGCCATTGCCGCGCATTGCCGCAAGGTCAGGCAGAAGCTGCGCGTCATCTGGGTGGACGCCCATGCCGACATCAACACCGATGACTCCTCCTCCTGGAAATATCCATGGCATGCCGGTGGCCTGTCTGCTCGTGACGGACCGGAGGAACTGACCGGCATGTCGGATCGGAAACCCGCCATCGACGTGGACAACATCCGTCAGGTCAGGGTTGCGCAGCGTCGATCCAGGTGAGAAACAGGTGCTCGTGGATCAAGAGGCCTCGAGGTGTTCGACATGCGTTTCCTCGACGAGGCCGGTATGCGGCACGCCATGGAGCGGCCCTCCACGACATCGATGAGGGACACCCACATTCATCTCAGCCTCGATCTCGATTTCGTGGATCCGCAGGTTGCGCCCGGGTGTTGGAACCCCTGTCGTCGGGGACCGACCTACAGGAGGCGCAGCTGGCCATGGAGATGATCGCCGATACCGGGAGGCTGGGCTCCATTGACCCTAGTGGAGATCAACCCGGCACTCGACATCCGCAACACCACAGCCGAACTCGCCGTCGACCTCGTCGAGAGTTTGTTCGGAAAAGTCCACCCGCTTCGTTTCACCGAAGCCTGAAAGCCCATTGCCTCGCGGCGGGGCCGGGACGTGAGCTCCGCACCTCCCGCTGTGTTTCGTGATGAAGACCCTCGGTCACGACCACGGCGGGGTGGTGAACCGTGCCCCTGGGCGGATCGTGCCGAGATGATCAGCCGGGTGGGTCAGGACGGGACAAGGGACATGGGCGGTTGGATTTGTTTGTCGTCGTCCCAGAGGGCTACCTCAGCCACCCCGGCCTCCAGCAGATCGGACCAGTACAACCCGAGCCAGTCCTCGGCTTCCGGTTGGCTGCCGAACTCAGGGCAGCAGGTCCGCGACCTGAGATCATCCATGTCATAGGCGCCCGCGGTCGGGTGCCACTGGTAGGTCATATCGTCTCCCACGATTGATCCTGGGGCGTCGGACGTCGGAAACGACGGATCATCAACGACCGGTTGAACATGTGCATCAACAACCCCTGAGATTCGCCCGGGGACGCGCTGCAGCAGGAGGCGTTTTGAAACCCCGCCAGATGAACCACGTGTTGATGAAACTCAGGATGAGCATCACCCACAGTCCGAGACCGATGGAGACGCTGAGCAGTGGCCACTGTGCCGTGGCTATCGTTCCCGCCATGATCAGGATCATTGCGGGGAACATGAAATTCGGTGATCGTCCACCGGGTGTCGACGTAGTCGCGTGCCAGAACGCGTTCCGGTGATGACTCCACCTTGTCCCAGGCATCTATCCGGGCCTTGGCCTGGGCCTCACGGTCGGCTTTACGCTGTTCCTTCGGACTCAGGTTCGGATGCAGGGCGCTGCATCCGTGCGGCTCAGCCTGTTTGCGGGTGAGGTTGGTTCCGACTTGCGTACTGGCTGGCGTCGCGGGCACCTTCACCTTTGCCGGAACCGTGTGAGGGCGTGTGGTGTCTCGGTCTCGGGGATCGACGTTTCTCCCAGGGCTTCTCGGGGACTTCTTCTCCTTTTCCGTGCGGTCCAGCGGTGCCGGTCTTTTTCCGGGTTTCCGGCACCAACCGGGTGCGCTGGTGAGACTCGCGTCCCGATTGTTCGGTCTTGCGCTCATAGGGGCGGAACAGTGCCACGGAATCTGCACTTCAGGATGGAGGGTGAATTCGAGTGGTCATTCTAACGGTCTGTCAACATCAGGGGACGGAATCAGGGTGGTACCGTCTCCCACGCAGCCCTCCGGGGACGGTACTGGTTGACGGAGTAGACCAGCAGTGGAAGGATCCCAATGGCAGGCATCTTTGAGCGGATCGCCTTGATGTTCAAGACCAAGGCTCACAAAACACTAGACAAGTACGAGGACCCGCGCGAGACCTTGGACTACTCCTACGAACGCCAGCTCGAGTTGCTCCGCAAGGTGCGCAGAGGAGTGGCGGACGTGGCCACCAGCCGCAAACGTGTTGAGCTCCAGGCCCAGAAGATGAGCTCCGAGATCGACCGTTACACGGTCACCGCGCAGCGTGCCCTTGAATCCAATCGTGAGGATCTCGCCCGAGAGGCCCTGACGCGAAAAGCCGGTCTCACCACCCAGCTCCAGGACCTCCAGAACCAGCACTCGGCCCTTCAAGCGGAAGAGGAGAAACTGGTGCGGGCCAGCACCCGGCTCCAGGCGAAGGTGGATGCTTTCCGCACCCGGAAGGAAACCATCAAAGCCACCTACTCGGCGGCTGAGGCGCAGACGCGGATCAACGAGGCCTTCACCGGTATCTCCGAGGAGATGAGCGATGTCGGGCATGGCCATCCAGCGCGCCGAGGACAAGACCATGCAGCTGCAGGCCCGTGCCTCCGCCGTCGACGAACTGCTGGCCTCCGGTGCTCTCGAGGACGCCACTGGCTCCGTCGGGAGTGATCTCGACCGCGAACTTGATGCCTTGGCCATCCGGGCACCTCGGTCGAGAACGAGCTGGCCGCCATGAAGGCGCAGCTCAGCGGTGGCTCCGCCGCCACGCATCCCCCAGATCTCCTCTGCTCCTGCTACCTCCAACATGCCCGATGATCGAGAACGCTAGGGACCACCAGCAACGAGGGGCAAGCATGATCGTTCGTATCTTGGGGTCTCGGCCAGTGGATCATGGGAACCTGAGCAGCTTCTCGAGCTCAATGACATCGACGAGGGCGGTCGAGAAGGCGGTCACGGAAGGGGACCGTGAACAGCTTCGCAAGGAACTGCAGCGTCTCGTCGATGCTGTCCGAAGCAACGGCAGGAGGTTCCGACGACCTGATCGTCGAGTCTGATCTCGTGTTGCCTGACGTGGATGCCACGCTCGACAGGTGAAGGAAACTGCTCGCAGCACCTCTGAGTACTACGGTCTCGTTCCGGACACGGAGGTGAGTCTCAGATCCATCAGAACGAGTGAGGGTTCTGGTTTTCCTGCGACAGCATCGGACGTCTCAGCCCGCCGGGGACGTCCGATGCTCATCGACCCAGGCTCGCGGCGAGGGGCGCAGGTGCCGTTGCGCCCGTGAGCGCGGGAGGAAAGGGTTTGCCGAGATCGTGAGGCGGTTCTCCCCGGATGCGCACGTGCTGACTGCTCGCACCCTTTCCCAAGCGTGCGACATGCTGGCCGGGGGCCGATTACCTGGACGTCACGCCGTCCCCGCTCCCGGGCTGGGGGAACTGCTGGCGTTGCCGGCATCGCCCGCTCAAGAGGGAACCACCGTGGTGGTGCCGCACCGAGGCGGGGCGTACCCTGAGCAGGGCTGACGGGATCATTGGCAGAACAGGGGCCGGGAAAGATGAGGTCGATATTGCGGTGACGCTCGGAAGAGGATTCACGAGCCACTGCGTGGCTGGAGCGACTCAAAGTCGTCAATGAGGCGCCCGCGGGAGCGCCTCTGCGGGTCTGGGTGCGTGGGCACTGGGTTGCGGGGCTCGGGTGGTCTCGGGTATCAGGGCTCTGTGTCGACGGCTATCGAATGCAGACCTTGGCCGCTAAGGCTGATGTGATCGTGACGGGAACGGGTGAGCTGGACTTTCACCATCGCGGCGGGGACGTTGTGGTCGAGCTGACGCGTCTGGGGTCGAGCGCTGAGGCCGGTGGTCGTGGTGGCCGGTCGGAACTTCATCTCCCTCAGGGAGCTGCGTCTGGCTGGAATCGAGGAAGCACACGCCGTGGCCCCGCCGGGGTGGCGGAAATTGACATCACCGCTGAGCAATTTGGAGGCCCGTAGCGCGGCAGTGGCCGTCACCTGGACTTGGTGAGGTCGCGAGAGAAGTAGACTCAGGGTGTGAGTGAAACCAGACTGTTCCCCAGGGCGTCGTGCTGACCGACGTCGCCGTCTCAAGGTGCGTTCCTGCTGGAGGCCGAGGGCCGCACTGACCTGAGCCTGCGCATTGCGGTGCAACCGGGTGGTTGCTCCGGGCTGCGTTACCAGCTGTATTTCGATGATCGCGAACTCGAAGGAGACATCGCAACCGAGTACGGCGACGTGAGGTCGTCACCGACAAGATGAGCGCCCCTACCTTGGCGGCGCATCCATCGACTTCGTTGGCACGATCGAGAAGCAGGGCTTCACGATCGACAACCCGAACGCCACCGGCGCCTGCGCCTGTGGAGATTCCTTCCACTGAGTACCCAGGGTAGGGCTCGGTCACCAGCTCGTGGTGACCGGGCGCCCCTCCTCAAAGCCTGACCTGGACTGCACCCCGACCACGGCACGGTCAGCGAACTCCACTGAGCGTGCAGGCACCCGCATAGGTTGCTGAACTCGCACCCCGGAAGTGATCCATCAAAGCAGATCCTCGACCCCGGGGCGCTGCGGATCAGGTACATCCGCGACGACGAGATACCCTCTTCGAACAGGGCGGCGCGGGCCCGGTCGAAGGCCGACTGTTCCCGTGTGCGCTGCCTGACAGCGCGGGCTGATGCCATGCCGAAACTCTCTTTGTAGGCCCGGCCCTCGATGATCGAATAGCTGATCACCGGTCGATTCGTGGGTGCCTGCGAACCAGGAACCGATCATCACGGAACCGGCCCCTGCGGCCAGCGCCAGCGCGACGTCGCGGGATGCCTCACCCCGCCATCGGCCCACCGCACAGCGCTGCGGCGGGCCTGCTCGGAGCATTCGAGGACGGCTGGGGAATGTGGCCTGCCCACCGGTCTGCATGCGTGTGGTACACATCGCGCCCGGTCCGACGCCCACCTTGATGATGTCTGCGCCGCGTCAGCGAGGTCCACGCACCGTCGGTGAGTCACGACGTTTCCCGCGACGATCGGCACCCGCCGCCCGGTGTGTTCGGCAAACCGGTCACGTTGTCTGCGCGCCATGTCCAGTGCGGAGATCATCTTCTCCTGATGGCCGTGGGCGGTATCGATCACCGGTACATCGGCCTGTGCCTCCAGCACCGCCTGCACCTTGGCGATCACGATCTCCGTTGACTCCGATCGCGACCCCGCGCGCAGTCGGCCCCGTTCGTCGAGCGCGGGGGTGTAGAAAGCTGAGCGCAGTGCCCCCTGCTGGTCATGATTCCCACCAGCAGACCCTCTGGAGTCTACAGCGAGGCCAGCCTTCGGTGGCGCTCGCGAGAGTCGAAGACCTGTTTCGGCGCGTGTGTCCGGCGAGACGGTGATGATGTCGTTGGTCATCACGTCGCGGGCCTGGGCGAAACGGTCGGCAGCTGCTGCATCGTGTGGGTGAACCAGCCCCTACGACCTTGCCGGACTCCACCACCACGGCAACACCATGCGACCGCTTGGCCATCAGGCTGATGGTCTCACCGACAGTGGTGTCGGGGAGACCGTCACGGCGGTGTCGAAGATGGGATGGGACTCTTTCACCTTCGTGATGGAACGTGCCACCACCTCCACAGGTATGTCCTGGGGGAAAATCGCGAGGCCTCCGCGGCGAGCCATGGTCTCGGCCATGCGCCTGCCCGGGACAGCCGTCGTGTTCGCCGCCGCAGAGGTAGCGGTGTTGCTATCCCGTCAGTGGAGGGTCAGGTCGACGTCCAGCCGGGATGTGACGTCGGAGCGGTTTGGCACCATGAACACATCGGAATAGGTGAGGTCCGTGGTGGGCCTCTCATTCAGAAACGCACACGTGCAGCCTACGACTCACTCTACCCATGGGCAGTCACGGGAGGGGCTACGATGTTGCAGAAGTCACGTGGCCAAGGAGAGACTATGAGCGACGAAACCCTCAAGGGTGCTGTTGTTTTTCCAGTGACCGCACGGTGCGGGGAGCAGGGTGCGATTCGCCCTCAGGCGCAGGGTGGCCTCTGATCTGCCTCCCCATCGAGGTGGAGGAGGTGGCTACCAGGCAGGCCTTGCTGAAACGTTTGGATGCGGATCCTGGTTGTCGCTCTTCTCATCCTGGACGGTGAGGCCCAGCCCGAAGGTGGTATCGGCCTGGCGCATCAGGTCAGGGAGGTACGACCCGTGCCCACCGGTGCTGCTGCGGGTGGCTCGTGTGGCCGACGCGTGGCTTGGAACGTGGTCGCGCGCCGGGGCGATCTCCGCCTACCCGGTCGACCCGGTCAGGTTGCCCGCCCAGGGTGGCCGAGCTGCTGAGGGAGAAAGTGGCATGACCTATACCTGGCCGGACATCCTGGCCGGTCTGGTGCGCAGGGGAGGGTCTGGAGGCCGACGCCGCGCGGTGGGCGCTCAACGAGATCTCTCTCGGGCCGCGCCAGCGGTGTGCAGCTCGCTGCGCTGCTGGTGGCGCTTCGGGCAAAGGGCGAGACAGCTGAGGAGATCGAGGGCCTCAGCTCTGCAATGCTCGACAACGCGGGTGCAGGTCACCCTCGACCGTGAGGCCGTGGATGTCGTGGTACGGGCGCGACCGAGCCAACACCGTCAACATCTCCACCATGGCGGCACTGGTGGCGGCAGCGGCTGGCGCGAAAGTGGTCAAGCACGGTTCACGGGCAGCGTCCTCAGGCCGGCACCGCCGACACCCTGGAGGCGCTCGGCGTGAACATCATGCTGGAACCGGGCAAAGCATGCCGCTGTCCTGAAGGATGTGGGTATCACCTTCCTGTTCGCTCAGCTTCACCATCCCAGCAATGAAGCACGTCGCAGGGGTGCGGAAGCAACTGGCCATCAGACCACGTTCAACTTTCCTCGGGCCCCTGTCTGAAAATCCAGCCCGCCCCCAGGCGATAGGCATTGCGTGGCCAACGGCGACATCGCTCCCGTCGTGGCGCGGGTGCTGGCAGGACGTGGAGTACGGGGCCTGGTTTTCCGGGGCTTTTTGACGGGCTCGATGAACTGACCACCACATCCCCCTCGGACGTGTGGCTGCTGGCCGATGGACGGGTACCGCACCACCCTGGATCCGGCGGAACTCAGGCTGCCGCCCGCAGCCTTCCGGACCTCACGGGCGGGGACGCGCATCAACGCTCAGGTGGTGCGGGATCTGGTGGCAGGGCAGGACCGGTCCGGTTCGCGACGTGTGGTCCTGAATGCGGCGGCTGCTCTTGCCTACCGTGGGGTCAGCTCCGTGGTGCCGCTCGCTGAGCAGCTGGCGACGACCTTTCGTCCGATGCCAGCCGGGCCCTGGACGATGGCGGTGCCCAGCGGAAACTCGATGCCTGGATCGAGGGCCACCGGGGTCTGAGGCTCAGCCGGTGGTCAAAGCGGCAGCGATGGGGCCCAGCCACAGTGCTGGGCCGTAGGAGAAGCGAGCTCCGGGCTCGCCTCCGCAGCATGTGGGCGATTGCCCACACCGCCTCGATGAGGGCTCCCGCCAGCAGCGCTGTTGTCCGTCCTGGAGCCCCATCAGATCCGGCCACCGCGCCCACCAGCAAACCGAGCCTGACATCACCGGAAACCGAAAGCTGCGGGAGAACCGCCATACCAACCACAGCAGGCCTGAAGTTGCACATGCCCCTGCCAGGCCGGTACAAACACGTCCGGGGAAGGAGGCAACCACCGCCAAGCCTGCCGCAACCTGGGCGGTGGCGATCCAGTGCGAGGCGTTTCGGCAGCCATGTGGTTCTGAAATCAACCCATACCAGCGCTCCCGCCCGCGCCGAGATACCCGAACCACAAAGGCAGTTGTGCTGACAGGGACTCGCCAGAGGCGCAGGTGCACCGAAAGCCACCAGTCCCAGGGCGATGGCGTCCGAGGCCTTGCCAGGGACCAGTAGTCGGGCGGGGGATCGTCCGGGTCGAGCGCATCACGAGGCGGCCGCAGCACCACCCAGATCAGGTGGGCCGCGGCTGCTAGCTGCTGGCGCAGGCCAGCAGGGAGACAGGGTCAGGGTCAGCGTTGTGCCTTTGTGAACCCGGCCGCCTCAGCGGCCTCCTCCGAGTGAACCAGACCTCGGCGATTGTCAGCTCGTAGCCGCGGGTGCCGGGAACGTGGTACTTCTTCGAGACGTTCGTTGCCCTTGAAAATGTAGCCCTCCGGCGGGTTGGGGCCCACGTAGGGATCCCTGCCGAAGCTCTCCTTCGGAGGCCTCCGGGAGCAGGCGCGGCATGGGGGCGGGAGCGGCTGGCTCGTTGAACTTCGCTGCAGTGGCGAAGGTGTCGTTGTTGTTGACATAGGCGCGGGACGGCTCGCGAGGCCGTCCAGCCAGTCATCCTTGGGCGTCAGGAAGTGCCTCACGGCTGCAACGGCGCCTGCGACGAGGGAGCCGATGAACATGAATTTCGCGAACTTCTTGAACTTGCCGCCCTTGCGCTTCTTCTTTCACAGGTGCGGGCTTGTGACCGGCGGCCTTGTCAGGGGCCTGTTGCAGGTTGGGCAGCAACGTGGCTGTGACTTTGTTGTGAGCCGCATCGACGGCTGGGGAACCCGGTCGAGTGCGCCGCGCTGATGTGGTTCCCACGTGTCGAGGCGTTTCAGGCGAAATGTGCCGTGCGTTTCCCCGCCTCGCGTGCGAAAGGAGCGGCCTTGCGCTGGGCTTCCAGCAGGATCGCGGTGGCCTTCTCGGTGGCGTCTTCCCAGATGGTGCGGCCAGTTTCCGCTGCGGCGGCGGCGGGTTCCGCGGCGGCCTTGGTCAGTCGTGACTTCTTCACTGCATTCCTCCAATGATTGGCTCGTGGTCGAGCACATCCAACGCTACCCGGTTTCGAGGTGCAAGGAGGGTGAAACCGAGACAACGCTCCAGCCTGGTGACGCGACACGTCAGAATGCGCTCCGACGCTGCGCGGTTGGCACCTGTAGGTTTGGGTCCATGAGCACTGCTGCTCTCCACACCACCAAGGGCGACGCATCATCATTGAGCTTTTTCGATGACGAGGCCCCCACAACGGTGGCGAACTTCGTCGGACCTCGCGGGTGGGACCAAGGATACTGCGACCCCACCACGGGTGAGAGCAAGAACCGGAAAGTTCCTATGACGGTCTCGGCTTTCCATCGCGTCATCGACGGGTTTCGATGATCCAGGGCGGTTGTCCGCTGGGCACCGGAACCGGCAGGGCCCGGGTACCGCTTCGCCGACGAATTTCACCCGGAACTTTCCTCTCAGCCGCCCCTATCTGCTGGCGCATGGCCAACGCCGGGCCCGGAACCAATGGTTCGCAGTTCTTCATCACGGTGGTTCCCACCCCACCTGAACCGCCGACACACGCATCTTTGGTGAGGTCGAGGATCCTGCCAGCCAGGCCGTCGTGGATGCCATCGCCACCACGGAAACCGATCACCGGGACCGTCCTACCGCGCCTGTGGTGATCAGCTCGGTGACCCTGTCCTGATCCAGCGCGCAGTGCGCGGGCTGAGGCCAGTCGCCGACGGTGTCCAGGAACCTGACCCCGGGCGACTCCAGCCAGTCCGCGATGCGCTCGGCCTCCTCAAGCTCCCGGCGGGCAGCCCGCGGGAGCTTTCTACCGTCTCGGACAGGTCGCGGGTTGTTTCGGCGATCTCCGGGACCTGTGCGGTGCGGGCCCGAGCCGCCCCGGCGAGTTTTCCCGAGCGGATCACGTGAACAGCCCCACTCGTTGTGTTCTGGGGCGGCCGCCACCGAGTTCAGGACAATTAGCTAGGGGACCGCACCCGATGGAAACGCCTGGAGGTCTGGTGGGCGGCGAGGCGATCAGTGAGTTCCCCTGCCTCCTCGAAACGTTCCTGCGTCACCAGCTCTGCCAATCGGGGAGGCCGAGGCCAGCAAGTCCCGGATGTCACCCAAGCCCAGGTGTTACAGAAGGCGCTCCACCGACGTTTCGTATCCTTTCGGCTCCGGAACAGTCCACGATTCGCGCACTGAGCGGTGGTGCCTGCGTTCCAACACTCCCGAAGGCGTCACGGAACACACGTGACGATTCCCGGGCAGCGGTCAGGCCAGGAAAAAGGCCCCCAGAACAGATCATCCGGGGACGGGGTTCTCGTGGCGACCAGCCGGGGAAAGGAACCACTGGTTAGCTTCAGCCACCAGGGCGGTGCTGATTCCTGGAACGCCGGTTGTACCGCGGGGAGCGGGCGGCGATCATCCGCAGCTCCCGTACCTGCGCCTCCAGATCTGTGGCGCACTCGATCCACCTGACCCCGGTGGCTATCTGCACCATCTCGTGGATCCGCCTGCGCTGTTCCGAGGCGGAAAGTAGGAGGCGACCCTTGTGCGTAGGTTACGTGACGTGCCGACGTAGAGTACCTCCGTGTGCGGAGTTCCGTTCACGTCCAGCCCTCGTGTTCGAGACCAGTAGATTCCCGGGGCCTCCGGTAATTGCTTGGCCCTAGACTCTCTTGGCGCGGCGCTCCGAGGAGACGGGGAGAGCAGCTCTGCAGGTCTTCAACGGTGTCGATGCCGAGTCCTCCGGTTCGTTCCAGGAGTGCGTGCAGCACGTCGACGGTGGCGTGCGCATCACTCAGGGCCCGATGGTCGGGGCGGGTGGTGGCGTGGAAATGGGCGGCGAGCGTTCCCCAGCTTGCAGTTGCGGACCTCGCCCCTTAGGCGCACCCGCCGAGCCAGGGCTACGGTGTCCACCACGACGGATTGGGCCACCGGATGCCGAGGTGCCTGCAGATACGTTTGAGAAACCAACGCGTCGAATGGGGCGTTGTGGGCAACCAGCACGCATCCGTCAGCGAACTGCATGAACTCTGGGACCACGTCCGCGGGGGAGGGGCCGTGGTCACCATGGCGTCCGTGATCCCCGTAAGTGCCTGGATCATTGCGGAATGGGACCCGAGGGGCGCACCAGGGGTCTGGAACTCGCCGAGCGGTTCGCCGCCGCACGCCTTGACCGCTCCGATCTCGGTGATCTCCGATTCGGGGCCAGCGCCCGTGGTCTCCAGGTCCACGACGCAGAAGGTGGTCGCACGCAGGTGGCGTCCCAGATCCTCGAAGCTGGGTTGGAGCGGATCTGGGGGCGTGGCGGGAGGTCATGTCAGGGAGGTTACCCGGCGGCGGCGACAAAATGACCATGCCCTGAGACAGGTTGCACGTCCTGAGGAAAGGGTGAACTTTGGGAAGGCCTGAAGGTCGTTTAGGATTCTCTCAGCTCTCGTCCCCCGAGCGTTTGGAGTTTCAGGTGAAGTTGTTCCGCACAGGTTTGGTTGGCCTTCTCGTCGCAGCCAGTGTCGCTTTCGTTCCCAGCATCCGCCGACCCCGATGCCGTCGCAGCCGCGAAGGGACAAGTTGGATCGCATTCATGAGGAAGCCGCGCGGCTGGATGCTCAGCTCGATTGAGGGCGATCACCCGTGCCGAGGAGTCGAAGTCAAGCTCGAGGTCCTCAAACAGGATCTGTCCGCCCAGGAGTCGAAGGTTTCCCAGCTGAGGACGAACCTTGGTGACCTGGCGATGATGCAGCTCAGCGGCGGCGGTCTCGGTGGCAGCGTGGACATCACCGGTCAGCTGCTCGCAGCACCGACGACGCCACCTTCCTGTCCGGGCTGAGCACCATCCAGGAACGAGACCGATCGGAAGCGTGGCCGATCTGCAGACCCTGCAGGTGGAACAGGCTCGATTGGATGCACGCTCCGCGGTGAGCAGAAACCATCGACGCGTCACTCGAGGCGGATAAAGAGCCAAGGAGAGCTCTCCAAAGAGTACGAGGCCAGGAGGCGGAGGCCCAGCAGGTGTACGACCGCCTGAGGTCGCGGAGGAGCAGGAGCGTCTCAGAAAGCTGGAGGAACAGCGCCAGCAGGAGGAGGCCGCACGGGAGCAGTCGGCCCGCGAGCGCCAGCCCCAACCCTGCTCCGTCTACCGAAGCGGGCGACAAGTCGATCCTCCCGCTCTCTTCCTCGGGCGGCGGTTCTGGACGTGCCCAGCAGGCCGTCAGCTACGCGATGGCTCAGCGCGGTAAGGGGTCACGTCATGGGCACCACCGGACCTCGACCTTTGGCTGCTCCGGGCTGATGTACGCCGCCTACAAGCAGGTCGGCATCTCCCTGCCACGCACGTCCCAGACCCAGATCTCGGCGGGTACCCCCGTTTCAAAGGGGGATCTGCAGCCCGGAGACCCTGGTCTTCTACTACAGCGGCATCACGCATGTCGGCATGTACATCGGCAATGGCCAGATCGTGCGCCGCCAATCCGCGCAGCGGCGTGGTGACCGCTCCGGTGAGTTCCATGCCCTTCGCAGGAGCGCGGCGCGGCCTGGAGACCGCCCCATGTGGTACAGATTCTTCAAAAATTTTCATCTTTCGTCCGCTGGTCAGGTTCGGGTTCCGCGCCCGTATCCACGGTGCCGAGAACGTCCCACGCATGGCGGGGCGATACTAGTGAGCAATCACATCGCGACGATGGATCCCGTGATCATCCCCGCGATGCTTCCCCGGAAGGTCACCTTCCCCGCGAAGGCGGAACTGTTCGACGGGAGCAAGAACCTCGGTCGCGCCATCGTGGCCTGGTTCTTGAAGGCCATCGGAATGGTTCCCATGGACCGCGGCGGTGGCCGGGCCTCAGCTGCTTCGCTGCGCGCCATCTTCGACGATGCTCGACGCAGGCAAGGTGATCGGGATCTTCCCCGAGGGAACCCGCTCACCGGACGGCAGGCTCTACAAGGGCAAGACCGGGATGGCGCGTATGGTGCTCGCATCCGGTGCTCCAGTATTGCCCGTCGGCCTCGTCGGTACCCAGACCGTCCGGGTTTCCTCGGCATTCCCTGGGTGCGACGCCCCGTCGTCGTTGTCGGTGAACCGCTTGACTTCTCAGATCTGAAGGGACGCGAATCCGAGACCCGTACCGTGCGCTGGGTCACCGAAGAGGTGCTGGCCGCCATCCAGCGCCTCACCGGGCGAGAATACGCCGATGTCTACGCTACGCAGGGTCAAGTACGGCGACCTCAGGACAAGGGTTCCGATGAGTTCCTGCGTCCCCGTCCAGCTGGTGGACCCAAACCGGTGGCGAGCGAAGGGTGATTCCCGGACACCCCGACATCAGCGCGCCTGGGGTGGGTTCAGGCCGCTTCTTCCTGGTTCCGTAAGGACTATGACGTTCTAGGGCGGGTCTTTGTCGTTACCGCCACGGTCCGTGTGGTGCTGGCGATCCATACGGTGGTCGTCTCCTTCTGGTTCGTGTACCCGACCGCGAGGAACCGGATCGGTCTGCTGATATCCATGGCCGCTGTCCTGTTGTGGACGTTTTTCGTGACTTTCCTGCTGCGCCGCCCCAGCGACCGGAACCTGTGGGTGCATATGGCCGACGGGGCCGTGACGTATTCCCTGATCTTCGCCACCCCGCTGGTGAGCGAATCAGCCGTACTGGGCAGACCTCCCTGGCCGGGTATTGGATGGCGGGGTGCTGCCTGTACGCGGCGGTGCTGCGGGGAACCGCCGCTGGGATCACAGCCACCCTGGCCACGGCGATGGCCCTGTTGATGATTCCGCCGCGGCTCACGATCTCTCGGATAGACGTCGTGCTCGCCATTTTGCTCATGAGCATCTGCGTCGGGGTGCTTATCACTCAGTTCAAGCACACCATCACGGAGCAGGAACGGGCTCGGATTCGTTCCGTTGCGCTGGGGAGCGGGAACGTCTGGCGCGGATCGTGCGACGGGGCCCTGCGGGTGTTGGCCCTCGTCAGGCGGGAGGGACCCGAGTTGGGGCCACGCAGAGGTGCGTCTGGCAGAACTGGCCCATGGTCGAAAACCCAGCTGCGACCAACCTCATCCGTGACAAGGAGATCCTCAACGAGAACGCCACCAGGCAGGTGGACCTGGCCGCTGCCCTTGACCGATTCCAGAGCACCAGGGTGGTTGTATCCACCCGTGGCCGGTCAAAGTACTCGTTCCCAGGCTCATCGCGGAGGAGGTGGAGGCTGCGCTCGTCGAGGCACTGAAGAACGTCGACAAACATGCGGGGCCGAGTGCGAAGGCGTGGGTGCTGCTGGATCAGGAGGACGATTCCGAAGTAATCCTGTGGGTGCGAGACAATGGGGTCGGGATGGATCTTTCCGAGGCGGCGTCCGCCGGTGAACGGGGGCGGCTCGGGATCAGGGATTCGATCGTGGGCAGGATGGCGGCTCTTGGAGGAACCGCCGTAGTCAAGTCCACTCTGGGAGAAGGCACCGAATGGGAACTGCGTTTCCCGGTGAAGGTGGGAGAGGCGTGAATGACATCAGTCGAAACCGTGTGATGTTGGTGGATGACCACCCCATGTGGATCGAAGCCTTGAGCGAGGACCTCTCGGAGGAGGGTTTCGAGATAGTCGCGGTAGCCAAGAATGGGACGGAGTGCCTGCAGCGGGCGCGCGCCACCCGTCCCGACGTGGTGGTGATGGACCTGCAGATTCCCGCCCCGGACGGGGGCGACCTGTACCGAATTGTTGGTGCAGGAATTTCCGGACATCCAGGTGCTGGTGATGTCGGCCAGCGGCGAACGCGAGGATGTGTTGCGGGCCATGAAGTCCGGCGCTCGGGGGTACCTGGTGAAATCGGCCTCGAAGGCCGAGTTGATCGAGGGTGTGCGTCGCACCGCGGCGGGGGATGCGGTGTTCACTCCCGGCCTGGCCGGATTGGTTCTGGGAGAGTTCCGGCGCATGGTCAATGTTGCTCACAGCCACGACGATGACGCCCGGTGCTGACCACTCGTGAGGTGGAGGTGCTGCGCCAGGTGGCGAGGACTGGCCTACCGGGAGATCGCGGAGGCGTTGTTCGTTTCCCATCGCACGGTTCAAAACCACGTGCAGAACGTGTGCAAACTCAACTCCACAATCGTGTGGAGCTGACCCTCTACGCCATTGATCGAGATTGACGACCAGAACGAGTGATGTGCAGGTGGAGTAGTCTTCCCCGCCATCGATCATGTCCGGGCCGAGCTGAGATCCCTGACGATGCTTCAACAGCCCAGCTATCCGGATGAGGTCGCGCTGGATCGTGTCATCGACGTCGTGGAGAAGCTGCCACCGTTGGTGCTTTGCGGGGAGTGTGATGATCTTCGCGCCAAGCTCGCGGAGGTCGCAGAGGCAGGCCTTCCTGCTTCAGGGCGGGGACTGCGCGGAGTCCTTCGACGCGGTCACGGCGCAGCACATCAAGGACAAACTGTTGGTGCAGCTGTCGATGGCCGTCGTGATGACCTACGCCGCCCAGGTCGGTGGTGAAGGTTGGGCGGATTGCTGGGCGGTACGCCAAACCTCGTAGTAAACCGGACCGGACCCAGGGGAGAAACCACCCTGCCCAGCTATCGAGGTGATGCCATCAGCGGCTTCGAGTTCACCGAGCAATCCAGGGTCCACGATCCGGAACGCCTGGTTCGCCTCTACACGCCTCCGCGGCCACCCCTCAATCTGGTGCGTGCATTCGTGACGGTGGTTTCGCGGATCTGCGCGAGTACACACCTGGAACCGTGATTTCGTCGGCAACCCTGAGGTGGAAGCGGCATATGAGGAATTGGCCGCGGAAATCGACCGGGCGCTGACGTTCATGGTTGCCTGCGGGTGGACGACCGGGCGCTGTCCGTCATCGATTTCTACGCCTCGCACGAAGCACTGCTGCTGGAGTGTGAACGAGCCATGACCCGAGTCGACTCCCGTTCGCAGCAGGGTCTACGGCTGCTCGGGCCACATGCTGTGGATCGGGGAACGCACCCGCCAACTCGACGGTGCCCACGTGGAGCTGCTGCGGCGAGTCCGCAACCCGCTGGGGATCAAACTGGGTCCCCCACAGCACCCCGGCAGGCCATCGAACTGGCCGGTCGCCTCGACCCCGACCGGGGAACCGGGGCGGATCACCTTCATCACCCGGATGGGCGCCGACCGGGTGCGCGAAGTGCTTCCACGGGTGATCGAAGGGGTGGAGGGACCGAGGCGCAAGGTCGCGTGGGTGGCGACCCGATGCACGGCAACACCTGCAGGGCCGCCAACGGCTACAAAACCCGTTCCTTCAACGACGTGGTGGAGGAGGTCCGTGGTTTTCTTTGATGTCACGATTCCCTCGGTACCTGGCCGGGGAGGCTGCGTCGAGCGACCAGGCGACGACGTCACCGAGTGCGTCGGTGGCGCCTGAAAACTCGAGGAAACTGACCTGGCCGACCGCTACGAGACGGTGTGTGATCCCAGGCTGAACCGCAACCAGAGCCTGGAGCTGGCCTTCACCGTCGCCACCAGGCTCCGCAAGGGACGCCGGAACCGGGGCAATCCGGTGCTGGATTTCCGGGCTAAAGAGCTGTGACGGCTCCCAGCGCATTCGTCAGCGTCCCGATGGCAGGGGCGTCGATCTCCGGAACCGGCCCTAGGCCAGATGCCGAGTTCGCGTCAGGTGAAGTCCGGTATCCGACCGAAGAAACCGTGGAGGATAAACAGCGTCATCTCCACCCGCTCCAACGGCCACTCGGGGTCGCGGGCGGTGATCACCCCGTTTTGATCGATGCCGAAGGACAGCTCCGGGAAACGCAGGAAAAAACTCGAGGCTGCCTCGGGTTGAACGTCGGATGCGAGACCGGGGACTCCGGCAGCGCACCGTGAAGCGTTCGTTGAAATCGATGGACTCGAAACGCTGAACGTCACCGCACCTGCCATGTTCACCGAGATGGGGATGAAGTTGAGTCGGCCCAGAAACCGCAGAAATTCTCAATGTGGTTCTCAACACGGGCGGTTTGCCCGATGTACACCATGGTCTGCCACTGGTGGGTGACCCGGATGGAAAATGGGCCCCTGAGGCAACGCACTATGTTGAACACCTGGCCGCTCAGGGGTGCTCAGGGGAGATACTGGGCTGGCGAGGTCGTCGCGTCTCACAAACTCCCAGTCAGGATGATTCGTGAAGGAGGCGTACAGCAGCGGCGGTTCCCATTCGTGATCGACGGCGGGGAACCGGTGATGGCCGCGTGAGCCGCGGCCAGCCACTCCACAGCTAGCTGGAGCGTCTTTAATTCCTGGCTGACGTCCAGGAGCACGAACTGGTCGTGGTCGATGGTCAGGCGGTTGTATCCGAGGTGGGCAGCAGCGGGTGAGGGCGCCGATCACGGCGCGCGCCCGTAGATTTCATCGTGGAAAAACCGCCTTTATGGGTTCCCAGGCTTCCGCATGATCAGGGCCCTGAACCCCGGGAATCGGACTTGATTCGTGAAAGAGTGGAAGGGCGGCATTGAGTGTGGCGGCGGCATGCAAACGACCTGTTGATCCCGTCCCAGAAATCGCTGCTGTACCGCAGGCCTGGAAGGGGCCCGGCGGGATCTTCCCATCACCTGCTGCTTTCACAATCCAGTTCAACCCTATGCCGAACGGGGGTAGGTTCAGCCCGGTCGTGATGCTCAGGTCGGAGCTTGTCGTTCCAGAACCAGCCGAGCCGTTGGAGGGCGCTGTGACGAAGGTGCCGGGGAACCAGGACGATGCCTGCGATGACGGCGCCGATGATCGAGACAACAAAAAGGAAAAACGCCGCCCCTCCAGCGTTGCAGGAGTGGTGTCAATCGCTCGGTGATATCGTCCCTGCTGACCGCCGGAAAACGTCGTTCCACACCATCCCTGGGAGGTGCGGTCCCAGTGCTGGGTTTCTCAGTCTTCTTGTTTCGGGATCGGTCGGGGCCAGACCCTAGTTCCTTCATACGAAATCCGGGACCTGGACGAAGAACTCGTGGAAGAAGCCGAGCATCACTTCGATCTGCTCCGGCAGCCATTCGTTCTCTGCGACCTGAATGGTGCCTCCCTGGTGATCGCGAAACCTTCGGGGAGGCGCTCAGCAGGTGTTCGAGTTGGCGCTGGTGGAACACATCGGAGGCGAACCGCGGGTTTGGGCAGCGTACCTCGAAACGTTTGTTGAACTCGATGGATTCAAATTTCTGGGGCTTTCCGCGGCCCATGTTCACGGATATGGGGACGAACTTGAAGTTGATCGAAGCTGCAGAAATGCTCGGTGTGTTCCTTGGCGCTGCTCCACTCGTTCTTCGCGTTCCGGGTCTTCCACTTGTGGGTGACGCGGATGAAGAGATGTTGTTCTCGGTGGATTGCACGACATTGACCACTTCGTGGTCGTAGCCGCTCGGTTCGAGAGGAGACGGCTCAGTAACGAGTTGTCACGGTCCACGTACTCCCAGTCAGGGTGATTGAGTGAAGGAGACGTGCAAGGGTGAGCTCTCCCCATGTGCTCCACCGCAGAGACGCGATGATCGCCTTGCGGATCCGGACCAAAGCTCCACCGCTGCTTCCAGGGATTTCAGGTCCTTCTTGACGTTGAACATCACAAGCTGATCATGGTCAATCGTGAGCTGACAGGGGCCGAGCTCTGACAGGAGGGGAGCGAGGACAGCTGACCTGCCTGGCCGTAGTTCTCCTCCTGGAAGATCATCGTGTGCGTGTCGGTGGACAGCGACACCCCACTGATCGCGGGTATGGGGAGATTTCGTGGTGAACAGGTAGAAGGGTGGCATCGGGTGGGGAAGGGACACGCACGATGCGCCGGCGGTCGATCCAGGATTCGCTGCTGTAACGAAAAGTCTGAAAAGGGTGTTCCTTCATGTGACTTGCCCACCAGCTGGTCGTGACACACCTGTTCTAGTCCGAGGCCAAAAGGCGGATGGTTCAGGCCGGTGTGATCCGGAGATCAGGATGCTTAACCCATTTCCAGCCGAGGCGTTTCAAGGTGAGATGACGAAGAATCCGACGTGTCACGACGAAACCTAGGACGCCCGACGACCAGCACCAGGAACAGGATCTGCAATTCCATGGGGAAAGTCTTGCAGTAGAAGCGGTTTCAGCTTCCACGACGGGCGCGTCGTGAGCGTAGTTCTTCGACAAGTGCATCCACAAATGTGGCTTTACGCCCGGGCCACGCTGTCAGAAGGAGCGCCACCACCACGAGGCCGCCGCCCGTGAGCACCTGCCAGGTCAGTTCCTCCATGCCGGCCCAGATCGCGAATACGGCGGCCCACATCGGTTCTGAGCACATGATCACTGCCGAGGCAGTGGCGGGCACGTAGCTCTGCGCCCAGCTCTGGAGGAACAACGTGACGGCACCGCAGAAGATGCCGAGGTAGAGCACCGGCCACCACAGCTCCCAGACAGAAGGCAGCTGATAGTCCGCAAAGGGGAGGAGCATAGCATCCCTGCTGCTCCGGTCAGGGCCTGCATCAGGGTGAGTGACTGCACCGTCTCGGGTTTCACCCAGCGCCCAGGGAAAATGATGTGGAAAGCGAAGCACAGCCCCCAGCAGTGTGATGGCGGCGCGAATCCGAAATCGACATCTCCTCACGCCATTCCGAGGCCAGGATGCCGATTCCCACCAGCGTCAGGGCCACCGCGGTCCAGGTGCGCCCCGGGTGGGTTGTTTCATGATCACGGGGTGAAGATCGCGGTGAAGACCACGTGGCTCGCCGTGATGAACCCTGAGGTGACGGCGGAGTGTATTCCAGTCCCACCATCTGGAGCACCAGGCCTGTGTTGAAGATCAGCCCCAGAATGATGCCCTGCACACAGGTTTCGCGTTTCATCCTGAGATGGGGTAGGAAAGCGGGCAGCAGGCACAGGGGCGGTCAGGGGTGAGCCAGGAGATCAGAAGGTGGGCGGGTGTCATGGAGGATTCGTAGGCGCCTTTGGCGACTACGACCGTCGACCCCAGGCGGCTGCCGCCGCCAGCAGGGCAACAGAGGGCAGGAACTGACGAGTCGAAGCCACACGAACAGCCTATGGGGCCGTGGGGCCTCCGGCAATCATGTCACGTAGAGGATGACAGTGCTTCCTTTGGGAGCCGCTGAACCAGCTGCGGGGTTGGTTTCTGATGCGAACCCCAACGGCGCGGGAAAAAGGACTTGTTCTGGACCTCCACCTTGAAACCAGCAGCCTCCAGATCTCTTTGGGCTTCATCGGTGCGTTTGTTCCTGACCTCCGGAACGGTCACCATCTCCGGGCCGAGTGATTTGATCAGCTTCACCGTGTCACCGCGATGCCCAGTGCCATCGGCGGGGTCCTGGGAGATCACCTGCCCTGCGGGAATGCTGTCCGAGTGCGCCTCAGAAATGTCGACCGTGAAGCCCTGTTTCTTGGGCTCCTTGCCAGCCTGGTCGGCGTCGGTTCCACGTAATTCTTGATGGTGAGAGGATTTGACGGCCCTTGCTCACCACCAGATCGATGCTGCTGCCGGGTGGTAAGAGGCGCCGGCTGATTCGCTGGCCGAGAGATGATCGTGTCGGTTTCGACGGATTCTGACCAGTCCTCCTTGACCCTGACCGACTGTCGGTGTGTCGATTCGATGGCGGAGCAGGGCCTGCGAGAGTTTCTGCCCCACCACTCGGGCATCATGTAGCGCTCGGGTCCCTTGGAGATGACGACCGTGACTCTGGTTCCTCGAAGGGTCCGGGTGTTTCCCGCAGGATCGGTGCTGATGACTGATCCGACCGCGACATCCTCGGAGAACGCCTCTTGGGTGGTGTACTCGAGATCGCCGGCTTTGAGGCTCTGGAGAGCCTGTTCCTGGGGGATGTTGGTCACCTCGGGGTGGTGGTGAACCGCCCCTCAGCCCCTCACCACGAGACGGAGACGATGATTGCCGTGACGAGCAGCACCAGCACGATCAGCATGATGCCCCGGCGGCGTCGGTACACCGGTTCCTGGGAGAACTGCGGGAAGGCGGCGTGCGATGTGAACTCGGGGGCCCTCCTCTGCCGGAGCCGGGAAGCGTGGCCCGGGGGGTTCTCCCGTCGAAGAAACGGACCTGGCCGAAGAAACCCGGGTGCGGTGAGGTGTTGAGTTCGGAGACTTGAGGGACTGAGGCTCGACGATGGCGGTCACCGCGTCAGGGGAGACGGCCTCGGTCGGGGGAGCAGGGGTCCTGGCGGACCGAGGGCGAGCGGGAGCGGGAGGAAGTTCCTTCAGCGGGCGTGGTCGCGGCTCGGGGCGTGGGGATATCTGCTGCGTGGCGGCATTGCCGTCGCCGGGCATCAGGCGCAGCTGGGTGGCGAGTGCCGGATTGTGCTGGCCGGGGCGTTCACCAGCTCGGAGCGGACCCGGCGCAGCGCATCCATGAGTTCGCGACCATCGGCGATGCGGGCCTCTGGGTCGCGTGCGGTGCAGGCCGCCACCAGAGCATCGAGGTAGTCCGGGATGAAACCTGGGAGCCCGAGTTCATGTAGTTTCGTGGAAGGAGCGGGGACATCAACGTTCACGTGCGCGTAGGCGATCTGGTAGTTGTTCTCGCCGACGTGTGGTTTCTTGCCGGTGAGTGGTTCGAATAAGACGATACCTGTCGAGTAGATGTCGCTGCGCGAATCCGGGCGGGCATGGGTTACCAGCTCGGGGAAGATATGAGGCGGTGCCGACTGGGACCCCCGGTCGCGGTCATCTGCGAGGGATTCGGTCTGGCGGGCCAGGCCGAAGTCCGCGACCTTGATGTGGCCGCGGGTAGAGATCATGACGTTTTCGGGTTTGATGTCGCGATGGACGATTCCCGCATCGTGAGCGGCTGCCGAAGCTGAGGCGATGGGTTCCAGGTAATCCAGTGCTAGCACTGGTTCGAGCGGGGCGTCACGGGCGATGAGTCTGCGCAGGGTTTCGCCATCGATGAACTCCATGACGATGTACGGCTGTCCCTGGGACGTGCCCTGGTCAAATATGCTGACCACCGCTGGATGATTGATCAGGGCAGCGGAGCGAGCTCTCGAGTCAAACTTTTTGCCGCGAATTCGTCGTCCTCGGCCAGGTCGGTTCGCATGATTTTGACGGCGACGGTTCGCTGAAGACGCGCATCGCGGGCCCGGTAGACCGTCGCCATTCCGCCCCGCGCGATCTTCGCAAGAATTTCGTAGCGACCATCCAGCACGCTTCCGACCATGGGGTCGTAGGTACTGCTTTTGTTCACCGCGGTCTCCTGGGGAAGATGGGGATCTGGGCTGGGCGATGAGCTCTGCCGGTATCAGTGTGAGCCGATCCCGGAACAGGGGAGTTCCGGGCGCGCCGCATGAAGCTACTCGTATGACGGTATTGCGCAGTCTACGTTCTCGGATACTACTAGCACGCGTGGCGGTGCAGCTTCCTCTCGCTGAGGCCGGGGACCAGTTGCCGGGGTTGGCCATGCGGGGATCGACATGGCGGTGCTCACCACGAGGGGCTCGGCGGAGCGTGCGGCGGGCCCGCGGATCCTGCGTGATCTTGAACGTCGTTTTCGGTCGGCGGGTGCTGTTGGCGATCGACACCCCGGAGATCGATGCGGACGTTCGGGTTCTTTTCCCCGGGTGAGCGGGACCGGTCGCGTCCGCATCAGTGGGCACTCCTCGGACAGGGTGGTCCAGGACCGGGGGCGAGATCATCACACCGGACGGCGCCTTCCAATTCCTGGCGGTTCCAGGACATCCCCCGGCTCGCCGCTGCTGCGAGCAGCGGTGGCGAAGCTACCCCCGTTGCGGCAGGAATCGGTTCCTTGGTTTGCCACGGGCCGACTCGGCGCCGAGCTGTGCAGGCCTTGGTGAACTCGGGGGTTCAGCGTCTGGCTCACCGGGATGGGGCCATGGAGGAAGTGGAACGGATCGGTGAGATCCTGCGGCGGGCATGGCGTGAAGCCCGGACTACGAGGACTACCCTGGGACTTTCGCTGGTCCAGGCGTGAAACCCCTCGGGTCGATCAGCTGCGAATTGGTACTGTGAGGCCTGCCTATCCTTACAGGTAAAGAGGTTTCATCACACGACCAATCCACTTCCAACCCGATATCGAGGCGCACATTCTCCGGCTTTTGGTCCGGTCCTGTTGACGCTGGGGCTCACCGGCTGCGGATCGGGGAACCTCCCGGAGGAGGACGCCTCGTCTCCGCGAGCGCCCGCACCGTTACCCACGACCTCAGCGAGACCGTCATCAGCGGCACCCCGAAACGGATCGTGTCCACATCGGTGGTGTTGACCGGAACCCTCCTGGCCCTGGATGCGCCCGTGGTCGGTTCCGGGGCATCGAAGCCAGGCGCCGAAGTTCGACGACATCGGTTTCTTCTCTCACTGGTCGGCCACCGCCAAGGAACGCGGTGTAAAAAGCCCTGTATGCGAGACAGTAAACTCGACATTGAGGGCCGTGACCGCAGAAAAGCCGGACCTGATCATCATTGCATCCACCGGAGGGACAGCACCAAGGACGACTACGACTCACTGGCCAGGATCGCTCCGACCGTTGCCATCAACTATAACTCGAGGCTGGCAGACCGTCACCGGAAGGGTGGCCGAGGCCACCGGCACGCAGACGAAGGCTGACGAGCTGTTCAAATCCTTCGACTCCGAAGATCTCCGGAACTCAAGGCAGGGGATGACCGATGTTCACCGACCAGGTGCAGGCCATCGTCTACACCCTCAAGGGCCTGTCCTTCGCGAAACCCGGCGGTCCCCACGACGAGATCTTCTCGGCGCTGGGCTTCAAGCTCGCCGAGGCACCTGCCAGCAGTGGTGAGGAAGGTGCGAACCGTAAGGACTTCGTGTTCGCGACGGTGGAGCAGAGCGTGCGAGCCCTGACCTCCGAGACCCTTCTGCTCGTCTCTGGAGACGACAAAACCGTCGAACAGCTGAAGACAGACTCCAACTACAACACCACCCAAACCGTGAGCAGCGGCAAGCTGGTGCCGCTGGGGATCTCCAGCTTCAAACTGGACTACTACAGCGCGCTCGCCATGGCCGAGACCTTGGCGGCCGCCTACTCGGGGTGAGCAGGTCTGCCTGGGTGCTGCTCGGGTTGGTGATCCTCCTACCCTGCCTGGCCATGGCATCGTTCCTGTTCGGGTCCGGCGGGTGCCCACCGAACAGGTGATGGCGGTGCTCTCCAGCGGCGGTACCGGGCAGCAACGCCTCATCGTTCTCGGGATGCGTGGCTCCCGGACCCTGATAGCGCTGGTTGCCGGCGCCGCTCTCAGGATCGCTGGGGTGCTGGTGCAGGCGCTGACCCGCAACCCGCTGGCGGAGCCAGGCCTGCTAGGGGGTCAATGCGGGCGCTGCCTGCGCCGTGGCCATCGGCCTCGGTCTCGCCCGGTCCCTGCCGATCGCGATGATGATGCTGGTCTCCTGGCCGGTGCGCTTGTCAGCGGACTGGGTGGTGACCAGGGCAGCGGGGGCCTGGCGGGGACGTCACGACCCGATTCTGTATCGTGCTGGTGGGGGCTGCCTGGAGTGCGGTCGTCTCGGCCATCACCACGGTCATGCTGCTCAGCGATCAGGATCTACGCAGGTTCCGTTTCTGGGATGCAGGGGCCGTGATGCCGCGGCCACTGGACTAGTGATCGCCGCGGCGGGAACGCTCGGGGCCGGGTTGCTGGCCGCGCTTCTGCTGGCGAGATCCATGGATGCCCTGGCCTTGGGGGAGGAATTCGCCAAAGGACTCGGCCTCGCGGCCGGGCGGGCCCGGATGCTGGTGGCCCTCACCTGCCTGGTGCTCTGCGCAGCGGCGACGACCCTGGTGGGCCCGGTCTCGCTTCCTCGGGTTGATCGCGCCTTTCGCAGCACGGCTGGTCGTCGGCCCGAGGCATCGCTCGCTGATCTGGTTCTCGGCCCTGCTGGGTGGGGCGACGTTGCTGGCCGCCGATGTGCTGGGCCGGGTGGTGAACCCGCCCGCCGAGGTGCAGGCCGCGCTGATGTGCGCCTTGCGGGGCGCCGTTGTTCATCGGGCTGGCGCGGGCGCGACGAGGAGTGCAGCTGTGAGCCTGCAGGTGCGGTCCGTGCGGCTCGGGCCCCTCAGTTTCCGTGCCCGCCCACGAACCTGGCTGGTCGCGACCCTGGCCTGGGGCATTGCCCTGGTCGGGGCGATCGCAGTGCTGTTCTCCGGTTCCGTGAACATGACCCCTGAACAGTTCTGGGCGGCCCTGGCCGGGGTGAGAACGCGCCGAAACATGCTCCTGCTGTGGGAGTTCCGGATGCCCAGGGCAGTCACCGGCCTGGTGGTCGGGGCATGTCTGGGAACAGCCGGCTGTCTGTTCCAGGCGTTGTCGCGCAACGCTCTGGGATCCCAGAGATCATCGGCCTGACTGGTGGCGGCGCCGCGCTGGGGGCCGTGGCCTCCGTCATAGTTTTCAGGTCCTTCGGGTGGGGCACGGCGGTCGGGTTCGATTATTGGTTGCCTGGGGGCGGCCCTGCTCACCTGGGTGCTCTCGCCCAGAGGATTCGGCGGCGAGTAATCGTCTCATCCTCATCGGTCTTGGGGTTTGCGTCCTGATCCAACCGGTGACGGTGCTGCTGCTTACCCGGGCTGACAGCGGCTCCGCTAACTCGGCCCGGCTGCTGGCTGACCGGTACCCTCAACGCCCGCAACTGGAGTCACGCCGCGGTCAGCGCCGTGCTGTTCGTGGTGATCCTGCCGTTCGCTCTGCTGATCTCGCGGCACCTTGACGCCGCCGCCCCGGGAGAGGACTTCGCCGCCGGGCTGGGGTCTCCCGCCGCTTCACGCAATGGACGGCGACCGGCGTCGGGGGTCGCGCTGACCGCGGCCGCGGTCGCGGTGGCCGGACCCATCTCGTTCATCGCGCTCGCGGGCCGCACGTGACGTCGGCTCCTGAAGGGACCAACCGCTCCGCGGGGTCGCGGCGGGCACAGGGGGCGGCGCTGCTGGTGGCGGCGGACCTGGTGGGGGCGAGACCTGCCGGGTGGTCTGCAGCTTCCGGTGGGGGTGACGGCCGGTTTGCTGGGCGGCGCCTATCTGCTGTTGCTCCTGAATGGACAGGAAAGGAAGAAATGACCGAAACCGCCCAGGAGTTCCCACTGAAGGCCTCGTCGGTGCGGCTCGGCTACGACCGGAAGATCGTGATCGAGGACATCACGCTGGAGGTGCCGAGGGGAGCTGACGATGCTCATCGGACCCAACGGATGCGGCAAGTCGACGCTGCTGAAGGCCCTGGCCGGGTGCTCGCTCCCAAGGCCGGGTACGTGTACCTGGGGGGAACCGACATCCACCAGCTGCGGACCACCGCCGTCGCCCGCAGGCTCGGGTTCCTGCCGCAGCGCCAGTCGGTGCCGCCGGGCATCAAGGTGCTGGACATGGTGAGTCGGGGACGGTTCGCCCATCAGAGGTTCTGGTCAGGTGGTCGCAGGAGGACGAGAAGGCCGTGACCTCGGCGCTCGAGGTCACTGGACTGACGGATCTTCAGCGGGTCGACGTCGACGAACTCTCCGGCGGGCAGAGTGCAGCGGGTGTGGCTGGCGACGGTGCTGGCCAGGACACACCGCTGCTGCTGCTCGACGAACCCACCACCTTCCCTGGACATCGCCCATCAGTACGAGGTCCTGAAACTGGTGCGCGGGTTCCGTGAGGCAGGGACGCACCGTCGTCGTGGTGGTGCACGATCTGAACCAGGCCGCCCGGTTCGCCACTAACCTGGTGGTCCATGAAGGACAGGGCGGTCGTGGCCTCGGGGCTGCCCGCCGAGGTGCTGACCGCGGAACTGGTCGAGCGTCTTCGGACTCCGGTGCTCGTCGTGCCGGATCCAGTCACCGGGACCCCGATGGTGGTGCCACGATGACCATGCACCTGCCACCACGCCCCTGTCCGCCATGGGCGCCCCGCACCCTGCGGATCCGGAGCTGCCAGACCAGCTGGACCACTCCCCGATCATGGGGAAACGGTGTGTGATCGATGGCGTGGAGATGGTGGAGGTCGCCTTCGTCGCCCACGAACCCCGGGGCGTGAGGTGCTGGTTCACCTCAACAGCCTCACCGATGCGATCCGCACCGGCTGGACCCCGCCGTCATGAACCCGGTCAGGGGCACTGCGTTCAGGCCCTGTCCTGGTGGCTGCCCGCCGACGGCTGCTACTCCCTATCGCTACTGGCGCAGAGCGAAATACCTCGCGACATCGGTGCAACCGCGAGGGGCTGGCTGCGAGGTGCACCGGGAGGGTGAACCGGATCCGCTCAGCCCCGAGACCCTGCCCTCCTTCAGACCTGCAGGGGCAGTCGGTGTGGCGCGGACCCGACTTCCACCCCGCCCCAGTGGACCCACGGCTGGCGAGGCCGAGCAGCAGTGGCGGCTGCACGACGGCGGAAGATTCGCGGTGCTGCCCGGGGACGACCGGACCCTGGTCCTGTTCGACGGGCTTCGCTGGCGCCTGGCGGGGTGGCCTCCGCGTTGCGGGCCGCAGGGTGCCGACACCGTCGTCGCCGTCGATACCGAGGGAGGGGACGGCGGGCCGCGTGGCTGACCACGGCGCGGGGCTGTGCCCCGCTGGTGGAATGCGCCGGGAACTGGCCGGAACGGGCCGCGGGGTGATCGCCGCCGGGCGAGTCGTTCGGGGGCCTGGCGTGCGTGGAACTCGCGACCTACCGGCCCGGATCTGGTCACCGCGGTGATCGCCCAGTCGGCGTCGCTGTGGTTCGCGGGCGATCCGTTCCGGGCCGGGGCGGAGGGCACCCTGCTGCGCAATCTCACCGCGGGCACGAGGACGCTGGGGGCGCCGGTGGTGGTGCAGGCCGGAAGCGACGAACGCGGCCTGATCCACGGCGCCCGGCGACTCGGCCCGGGATCGCGGAGAGACCCGGCAGCATGGTGTCAGCAGAGGAGTTCCGTGGTGGCCACGACCTTTCCTGGTGGCGGCACGGCCTGTTCGCTCAGCCCTCGTCTGAACTCCGCCAAATCCGTGCCGACTCGCCTCTGTGCTTGGCGGTCAACCACCACGAGTTCCACGCCCGGCTCCGACCAGCCCGGCCACGACCCCGAATAGGATCGTCGACGGTTGTCCAGATTCAGCAGCAGCTGGCCCCGCAGCCACGCCCACGGAATCAGGGAACATGGCCAGGTAGAAGGCGAGGAGACGACCACCAGGCCGAGCCGCCACCACCCATGGGCGCGCCACCACGGCCAGCACCCAGACGGAGGTGATAATCAGGGCGGCCAGGGTTGCCGTCGAGGCCCTGCGCCTGCACGAGGGCTGAGACCGTCCCGAAACCGCGGGGTGGCCGTAGGTGATGGTGGAGACCGCTCCGATGAGTCACGCCCGAGGGCACCGCCAGCGACAACACGCGGCGCACGAAACCCGGCCTGGCACGTTCCTTGTTGGGGGGCAGCGACAGCAGGAAAGCCGGAATGCCGATGGTGAACCAACCGACCACGGTCATCTGGAGCGGGATGAATGGGTTGGGCAGGCCCATCAACCCGATCACCAGGGCCAGAAAAGACCGCGTAGACCGTTTTGCTGAGGAACAGGTTTCGCGACCCGCTCGATGTTGCCGATCGCCGGCGGCCCTCCGCCACCACGTGCGGGGAGGTGAGGACCGATCGTCGAGCAGCACGATCTGCGCGACCGCCCGGGTGGCGGGAGAACCTGAGCCATCGCGACCCCGAGGTCGGCGTCCTTCAGGGCGAGTACGTCGTTGACGCCGTCACCGGTCATGGCGACGGTGTGACCCCGGGACTGCAGGGGCCGCGACCGTAGCGCGTTTCGCTGCGGGGTGACGCGCCCGAACACATCGGCTTCGGCGATTCTCTCCGTGAACTCCTCGCCTTCGGCAGGGCAGGGGTACGGGCATCCACGGCCTCGGCCACGGACACCCCCAGGGAACGGGTGACGGCACCCACGGAGGCGGCATTGTCACCCGAGATCACCTTCACGGCCACGTGCTGATCGTTGAAGTAGGCGGGGTGCCGGCTGCGTCGGGACGGACGAGCTGATCCAGCACCAGCAGCGCGACCGGCGTGACCACGCCCGGCGCCGGGGAAAGTCGACGGGTTCGGATGCCCGGCCCAGCAGCAGCACCCGGCGGCCCGTGGGGCCGATCTTCTCGCGCGGGCGGCCACGTCGGCCGGTGCCAGTACGTCAGGCGCGCCCAGCACCCAGTCGCCGCGCGTCCCGAAGGAAACCCCCGACCATTTCTTGGCCGAGGTGAACGGCGCCCGGGCGGTGACCTCCCACGGTGAAGAAGGCCGCGGGAGGTGGCCTCGGCGATCGCCGACATCGATGCGTTGGGTGCCGGGTCGGCGGCGACAAGCTGGGCTAGCACCTCGGTGACCTCGTCCGCGTCTCCTGCCAGGGAGTTACCTCGCCGAGGGTCATGGCGTTCTGGGTCAGGGTGCCGGTCTTGTCAGCGCACACCACGCTCACCCGGGCCAGGCCCTCAATGGCCGGCAGCTCCTGTACCAGGCACTTGCGGCGCCCCAGCCGGATCACACCCAGCGCGAAAGCCATCGAGGTCAGCAGCACCAGACCCTCGGGGATCATTGGCACCAGGGCGCCCACCATCCGCAGCGCTGACTCCTGCCAGGTGGTGCCCGGTTGGCGGAACTGCACCCAGATGGTGAGCAAACCGGCAGGGATCAGCAGCCAGGTCACGAATTTCAGGATGCGGTCGATACCCGCCCGCAGCTCGGAGTTGACCAGCGTGAACTTGGCGGCCTGCGCGGTCAGTTGCGCCGCGTAGGCTTCGGCGCCGACCTTCGTGGCCCGGTAGACGCCGGAACCGGAGACGACGAAGGCGCCCGACATGAGCTCATCGCCCACCGATTTGGCCACTGGATCGGCCTCGCCGGTCAGCATCGATTCGTCGACCTCCAAGTAGTCGGCGGCCACCACTTCGCCGTCGACAACCACCTGGTCGCCCGGGGACAGCGCGATGAGGTCGTCGGCCACCACCTGGTCACGAGGGAGGGAGACCCGCTGCCCGTCGCGCAGGACGACGGGATGGGCCTCCCGATCACGGCCAGGGTTGTCGAGGGTGCGTTTGGCGCGCAGCTCCTGCACCATGCCGATGATCGAGTTGGCGACGATCAGGGATCGCGAAAAGCCCCCTGTGCGAACTGCATGGTTGCGGCGACGATCACGAACAGCACCGCCAGCATCGCGTTCACGCGGGTGAACACGTTGTCGCGGACGATCTGCCGGGTGGTGCGCCCCGAGCGTTCCGGCAGCGTGTTGATCTTTCCCTCTCTGACTCGCTCCGCCACCTGGTCGGCGGTCAGGCCCTACATCTCACCGATCACGGTCGGTGGCCAGTCCTGCGAGTGCGATGAGGGCTGGGCGTCCTCTGCGTCCATGTCGACTCCTTCCAGAGCGGTCAGGGCATCCGCGGTAGAACGTGCGATGAGTTCCTCGCATGAGTCCCGCGCCCCGGTGGTCTCGATGATCTCCCGGGCGGTCGTGAGATCCTCTTCAGTGAGCCAGGGAGCGCCGAGGAGGGAAGCCAAGGTGTCGTGCTGGTGGGCATTGCCCTTCTCCAGGGCTGTCAACACCAGCACCGTGCGTTTGCCCTTCGCGGATGTCGTCTCCTGCAGGTTTTTCCCGTGACACTGGGATCCCCGAAGACCCCGAGGAGATCGTCGCGCAGCTGGAAGGCTCTCCCACCAGGGAACCGTACGTGCCCAGAGCCGCGAGCAGCCCCGGCGAGGCCTCGCCGAGCGTCGCTGCCAAGCTCGGCTGGGCGCCACACCGAATAGCGGGCGGACTTGAACTCCAGCACCTTCTCGGCGGTGTTCATCTGTGCCTGTCGAGGTGGAACGGTCAGTGGCTCGAAAGCCGCCACGTCAGTACTGGCACAGCACCTCGCTTCGCATCGTCGCGAGCACCGGCGCAGCGTGGCGAATGGCCTCTGGGGAAAGGCCTGCGCTTTCGGGCATCTCGCACTCTCAGGGAGAACAGGACATCGCCCAGCAGGATCGCAGCTGCCTCCGAAAGCAGGGCAGCATGGGGGCCCGGGAGGGAGAGCTGCAGAAGCGACGATGAGCCGATGGCGCGCCCCGCCGGGTGTCGGATCCGTCCAACAGGTCGTCGTGAACCAAGAGGGAGGCGTGTAGCAGGTCCAGGGAAGCGGCGGCGCGCAGCAGTGGGTCCGGGTCGGTGGGGTGTCCGGCAGCTGCGACATAGCCCCAGTAGCAGAAGGCAGGACGCAGCCGTTTCCCGCCGGCGACGCATACCTGCGCCGCCTCCAGCAGGGGAGTGCGCCGATGTGGTTCGCGCGTTCGCTCAATCCACCGAGGAAATCCATGAGTGCCTTCCCCACCGCCGAGACGAAAGCTGGGTTCGTCGGGTCGTGGGCGGGGAATCAGCATGCGATCCAGCTTAGAGGTCTCGTCAACAGATGCCGGCTCAATCAATTTGTTGGTTCGGTTCACGTCGTCTGATTTCTCGTATCCTTGTCCCCATGTCTCCGACCGTTGCCGAGCTTCTCCGCGACACCACGTCCCCGACGTTGAGCTTTGAGTTTTTCCTCCCCGCAGTCCCGAGGGCAGCCGCGGCTTTGACATCCGTCGCACAATTGAGCCGGTTCCACCCGGCTTTCACTGTCGGTCACCTATGGGGCTTCCGGTTCCACCCGTGATCGGTACGGTGGCTGCGACCGCCGCTCTGGGGGCTGCCCAGCACGCCACCGTCGTCGGTCACCTGACCTGTGTTTCCCAGTCCACTGATGACCCTGTTGCGCACCCTGGATGCTTTTGCCGAGGCCGGGGTTCGCGACATCCTGGCCATCCGTGGGGACATGCCCGGCGGACCGCAGCAACCTGACAGCACCCCGAGGGGCTCAGCAATGCTACGGAACTGGTGCAGCTCATCAAGGGACACGGTGATTTCTGCGTTGGTGTGGCTGCCTTTCCGAACGTCCACCAACCCGACAACGATCCTGAACTGGACGCCCGGATCGTCGCCGGAGAAAGGCAGCTGCGGGTGCGGACTCGCCATCACGCAGCTGTTCTTCGAATCGCACCGCTCACGTGGAGTTGGTGAACCGGGTCCGTGACCGCGGCAGCCAGATCCCCATCATTCCCGGCATCGCGCCACTGGCGGTGATCACCAGATCGAAAGGTTCGCCTCGCTGGCGGATTGTCCCCTTCCTGAGGACTTCGTCGCCGCGCTCCGGGCGGCCCGGAATCCCGCCGAGGTCCGTAGCATCGGACTGTCCCGCGCCGTCAATCTGTGCCGGGAACTCCTGGCTGCCGGGGCTCCCGGGCTCCAGTTCTTCACCCAGAACCGGTGGAAAGGCCACCTCGGAGGTCCTCGAGGCGATCGGTTGGGGAGGACCGGCTCAGCTGAGAGCGGTCCGCCAGACGGAGGTTCCAACATCAAGGACCACCATGCGCTGGGTGGCGCGGGTCAGAGCGACATACAGCACCCGCTCCGCGCCGGGGGCCTCTGTGACGATCTCGTCGGGGCAGACCACCAGAACGCCGTCGTACTCCAGGCCCTTGGCTTGCAGCGCGGTGACCACAATGAGGCGTTCCTCCAGGGCTGCGAGCCGTGGATCGGACATCGCCAGGCGGGTCGTGGCCCCCAGCCGTGAGGGCGGAACAATGATGCCCAACGTTCCGCTGACATGCCCGGCCAGGCCGAGGGAGAAGGCGATGATCGCCTCCTCTAGACCGGCTTCATCGGTTTCGGCGAGCTTCGGCACCAGGCCGGTGTTGCGTACCGCACGTGGCAGGCTGGCTTCGGGAAACACTCGGGTGATGACCTGTGCTGCCAGGTCGAAGATCTCAGAAGGGGAGCGGTAGTTGGTGGACAGTGTGAAGCGACGCAGTGGGGCACGACCCACGAGGTCGTTGACTGCTCGCTCCAACTCGGCAGTGTCCGGGTAGGAGCTCTGCGCAGGGTCGCCGACGAGCGTCCACGATGCCTGCGGTCCCCGGCGTCGCAGCATCCGCCACTGCATGGGGGTGATGTCCTGGGACTCGTCGACGAGAATGTGGGCGTAGGTGGTCTGCGGGTCGTCGTCAGGGTCGACGGAGTGCTCGCGGCGCAGCAGGTCGGAGGTGGTGACCAGCTCCGAGACGTTCCCGAAGTCGATGAAAACCGGATCTTCGTGTGACTCGACAGGCACAGGCCCCAGCATCTCCAGCAGCTCGTCCAGCAGCGTCATGTCGGCCACCGACCAACCGGTGATCTCGAGGGCGTCGGTCTGCAGCCACTGGTAGGACTCCGCCAGGTGGTCACGCTCCTCGGGCGTGAGGTGCGGTGCCAGCTCGTCGAGCAGCTCCCGATCCGCCAAGCGAGCCAGTGCGGTGGGGGCATCGAGCATCAGCCACCAGGAATCCATGAACTCCCTGAACCGCTGGTGTTCGCGGATGTGCTCATCGATCTCCCGGGGGGTGAGCCCCACGTCGACCGTCAGTTTCCCGGCGAGCGCCCGAGCCACTGACGTCGTGGCCGCAGCACGCCCGCGGTTCATCTTGTAATTGGACAGTATCGACTCCCGGATCCCGGCCAGCTCCACCGCGTCCAGTTTCAAAACCTCACCCTTGATGCTGATCCGCACTTCCTCCGCGGCAGGGTTTGGGGGCGGCGAACCAGCCGGCGAAGCACTTTCAGCATTCGCAGCGAGGCCTTCAAGGTGGCTACTGGTGCGGCGTCGATCCGCTCGAGACCATTCTCCAACGCGTCGCCGGCCACGGCTCCGACTGCGCGCAGCGTCACGGACTCCTCGCCGAGGCTGGGCAGCACCCGCTCGATGTAGTTCATGAACACCGAGCTGGGGCCCCACGACGAGAACTCCACCCTTCTCGAGGCGGGCCCGGTTGGTGTACAGCAGATAGGCGGCGCGGTGCAGGGCTACCACAGTTTTGCCGGTGCCGGGACCACCACTGATGATCGTCACCCCTGGTGAAGGCGCGGATGGCCCTCGTCCTGTTCTGCTCGATGGTGCGACGATGTCGCGCATGGTGCGTCCCCGGGCCCGGGTCAGTGCCGCCATCAACGCTCCCTCCCGAGAATCGGCAGGTCGGTGTCAGCGCTGGTATCCAGCAGGTCGTCCTCACAGCCAATGACGTGATCGTTAGCGGCAACGCAGCACGCGACGTCGGATCACGTTCGCAGGAGATGCCTGGGTGGCGCGATAGAAAGGCTCTGCCGCGCCCGCCAGTCGATGACCAAGGGTTCGTATTCAGCGTCGCGGACACCGAGCCGACCGATGTAACGGGTCTCGGGGAAGTTCAGGTCGAGCCGACCGAAGACCAGTCCCTCGTGTTCCGCGTCGAGAATCGCCAGACGTTTTGCCGCCTGGTAGGCAAAAGCGTCGCGTTCGAACAGGGCGGTCCCGGACTCCTCACGCAGGTAATCGTCCCGGTCCGTTGTGTAGATCTCCGCGCTGCTGCGGGCGAGTGTCCGGGCGCTGGCCGTGGAGGCCGCGAGGTTTTCGTATCACCCGGTCAGCGTGTTTCCTGCTCCAGCGCGATTTCGCGCCGGAGGTCGCCTCGGGAAGTGCTCAAGGGCAGTAATCCTCACTCCTGGGATAGAAGACATACTCTACTTGCGTTCGGCGACAGGAAACGTCAAACGTTCACTTGGGATCCTTGAGTCATACATCGTGGGATGCTGCATCTGCATGAGCAGAGAATGCGAGGGGACGGTGATGAGTGCCAAACAGCAACCGAGAGTCGGAGAAACCAGATCCGGCGCGTCCGTGGAAGATAGCAGCAGGGCACTGATTGTTGCTCTTGTGTTCTGCTTGGGGATGTTGAGTCAGACCATGCACAACGGTGCACCACAAGGCGCCACTTCCGCAGCTTCTTCGACCGCGGCAACGGCGACAGACGCCACCCAGCAGGCGGCTGACCCGTACGCAGAAGGCTCAGCAGGAGGCCGGGATCGCGAAACTGCCAGGCGTCAGGAGAATGCAACCCGATGGCGAAGGGCCGGGTTGATGCCTGTGGTGATGATCGAGTACGCCGATTACCGATGCCCGCTCTGCGCCGTGTTCGCTGAGGACACGCTCCGAAGCTGCAGCCGTTGATCGACGACGGACACCCTGAGGGTCGAGTTCCGCGACCTTGCGGTCTTCGGCGATGACTCCGTCACTGCGCGCGGCGGCGGCCAGAGCGGCAGGGAAACAGGGCTTGTTCTGGGAATTCCAGGGATGCCCTCCACAGGAGGCTTCCGAATCAGGGGCATCCCGAAGTCAAGGACGATCTCGTCATGGAGGTCGCCACACGCAGGTCAGGGGTGCCGGACATGACGGCCTTCGGGGCCGACTATCGCTCCGAGGAGACCCGGTCTGCGGTTAAGGCCGAAACCGCGAGGGACGTCAGATGGGTGTCAACGGGACGCCTTTCTTCGTCGGAACCCGCCCGGTCTCCGAGCGCCCAGCCCGTGGAGGTCTTCCAGCAGATCATCGCGCAGGAGAGAAGCTTTGGCTGATGGGTATCGGCTTGCGGTTCCTTTCTCGGAGGCTCGCAGCTCTGCTCAGCCTGTGTGCAGCGATGCTGTTGCCGTCGTTCTTCGCCTATGCTTTCGGTGATGTGAAGGGCCGGCTCGTGGCCCGCACCGGGGCTTTTTATCTGGGGATGCTGCTAACCCTCGTGCCCATGGGTCTGGGGGCCGGGGCGTTGGGTGGGTTGTTGACCACGCACCGACAGAGTCTGGTTCTTGGAGGTGGTGTGGTGCTGGTCCTGCTCGGGCTTGCAACCGCTCTTGGTCTTCGGATTCCCGTGCCGGTGCTGCGCAGCTCAGGTGGCTTTACCCAGTTCTGCTGCGGTCATCGCGATGGGGGCGGTGTACGGATTGGCCCGAGCCTGTGCTGGTCCATTGCTAGAGCAGTTCTCACCATGGCGGCACTCACCGGATCATCTTTTTACGGTGCATTGCTGTTGGCCTGCTTCGGGGCCGGCATGGTCGTTCCCCTGCTGGTGCTTGCCTGGCTGTGGGACGGATTCGACATCGCCCGCTGGCTACGGCCTCGTGAAGTCCGGATCGGGTCGCTGCGCACCACTGGTGGGGCTCTGCTGAGCAGGTTGCTGATGGCCGGGATTGGCGTACTGTTTCTCGTCACGACGCCACCTCGGCCATCGGTGGACTTTTTGACGCCCAGCAACAGTTTGAATTGGAATCGGCTTCGGACGTGGGCGCGGGCATTCCTGACATGGCGTGGTCATCCTGATCACGGTCGTTGCCGGTGTGCTGATCTGGTGGGTCGGGCGTCGTCGTGGGTCGGAATGATCTATTCAGCAAAGTAACGATGATCGCCATTGCCCTGAGGGGTGCTGAGAGGCAGGCAGGGAAGAGGAATGAACTGGCCGAGAGGCTACGCTGCTGGTGGCTGTGAGGAGATGATCATGGGTTTGGTTCACCACAACTGCAGGCTGTGCGACTCGGCGTGACGCAGGGGAGCTCCACGATGAGCTGCCGTTGTTCCGATGCAATGGTTGCCGTTCTGGAGTGGACCCCTGCCGAACGTTGGACCCGGTCAATGCTGACGGTGAGATGTCTGAGGGGGTACGGGACGCGAGCTATACCCAAGGTGCGCAAGGGATCGATGAATGAAAAAGGCCTGTTCAACTTTGCGAACAGGCCTCATAAAAATAAAGTCCGAGAGAGTGTTCTGGTTCAGGACATGTACGCATGGGTGTCTCGGGACATCAGCATATCCTTGTCTCGGGACATCAGCAATGCCTCCGAGACTGGGGCATGGGCTCGAAACCACACGCCGGATGGTCATCACCGCTGTCTGCTCGGGCATGTCCCAAACGGAGGCGGCCCGCACCTATGGGGTGTCGCAATCGTGGGTGTCACGTCTGATGGCCCGCTATCGCATCGAGGGCTGACCGCCTACACCCCACGCTCGACCCGTCCCACACCAGCCCGAACCAGACCAGTCCTCGGATCGTCGACCGGGCTGTCCAATTACGCGAGGAGTTGACCGGTCAAGGACTCGATGCCGGGGCTGAGACCATCTGCTGGGTACCTGGAACAAGAACGACTGTCCTGTTCACGCGCCACCGTTCACCGGGTCCTGGTCCGATCCGGACAGGTCAAACCTGAGCCGACCAAACGACCCGAGGCGTCCTACCGGCGCTTCAGGCCGGTGGGCCAACGCAGATGCTGGCAGTCCGACTTCACCCACTACCGGCTGACCAATCGGTGCAGCTGCCGAGATCATTACCTGGCTGGATGACCACTCCCGCTACTGCCTGCACCTGTCGGCCCACACCCGCATCAGCGCCGCTATCGCCGCACAGACCTTCACCAGCACCGCGAAACGGTACGGCTGGCCAGCCTCCACCCTCACCGACAACGGCATGGTCTACACGGCCAGACTGGCCGGGCAGAACCGCCGTGGAGGCCGCACCCAGCTGGAGGAACCTGCTCCAACACCACCACATCCGCCAGAAGAACGGATCCCTAGCCACCCCCAAAACCCAAGGCAAAGTCGAACGATTCCAGCAGACCCTGAAGAAATGGCTACGCGCTCAACCCCACCAGCCGGCCACCCTGACCCAGCTCAACAAACTCCTGACCACCTTCGCAGCCCACTACATCCACCAACGCCCCCACCGGGCCCTGCCCCACCGGGCAGCACCAGCAGCCGTCTATGCCCCCAGCCCCAAAGCCACCCCGAACACCACACCAACCCCACCAACGCATCCGTACCGACCGGGTCGACAAAACCGGCAACATCACCCTGCGACTCAACGGCCGTCTCCACCACATCGGCATCGGCACGACCCTCCAGAGGAACCTGCATCACCATGCTCGTCCAGGACCACGACGTCACCATCATCAACACCCAAACCGGCCAGATCATCCGCGAACTCACCATCGACCCCACCCGCGACTACCAACCCATCGGCCCAAAGACCTGAACCTCCAAAACGGAGGTTCAGGCCATGCCAATGTCCGAGACATCACAATGTGTCCGAGAGAGGACTTGAACCTCCACGCCCCTAAAACGGGCACTAGCACCTCAAGCTAGCGCGTCTCACCTATTCCGCCACCCGGACCTGGCCGCCCCACGCCCAGAGTGGGCGCGACGAGAAACAATAGCAGCCAGCGGGCGGAATCGCAACCATGCACCTTGACTCAGTCGGTGGTCCGGAACTGGTTCGGGCCGCCGGATATATCGTCGAGGGCCGCGATGATGAGCGGGACCAGCTGTTTGGTTTCGGCATCGATGAGTTCTGCCAGGTGTTCCGGGGTCCTGGGGCCAACCAGGGCGCTCGCCACCTGGGGAGCGTCCCGGACCCACATCAATGCCACCTGCGCGAGTGAGCACCAGGCCGTCGGCGGCCTTGGCAGCAACGGCGTCAATCACGGCCCGGCTCCGTGGCTGAAGGTATGGCTCAGGAACCAGCCGAAATGTTCGGATGCGGCCCGTGAATCCTCGATTCCACGGCGTATCGGCCTGTCAACGCGCCCGGCCCATTGCCGACCACGCCAGCAGCCCGAGGCTGTGGTGCTGTGCGGCGCCGATCACCTCCACTTCTGCGCGGCGGGCCAGCAGTAGAGTACCCACCTGAACCGATGCCAGCTTCGTGCGTCCCGCCATCGCCTCCTGCCAGGTGGCAGCTGTTGCGGTCTGCCACCCCACGAAGTTGCTCACACCGACATAACGGGCCAAGCCGCGTGAGACGGCGGAATCGAGCGCGGACAGGGTTTCCTCGATGGGCGCCTCACCCCAGGCGTGCACCTGCCACAGGTCGACGTGATCGCGCGGAGCCTGCGCAGTGATCCCTCGAGGTCGTTCAGCAGTGCCGCACGGGAGGTGTCGATGATCCTTCGTCCGTTTTCGGATGATGAAACCAGCCTTGGTTGCGATGACCAAGGAGTCGCGTGGGATGCCCGTTGCCAACGGTTTCCCGATCATCTGCTCGGCCACCCTGCCGCCGTGGGCGGGGCCGTGCGATGAGGTTTCCGCCGTCTCGACGAAGTCGTGGACCAGTTCCCGGACGACCGGCCACTCGACATCCCTTCCCCAGGCCATCGTTCCCAGACCGATCCTGGAGACGTGCAGCCCAGATCCGCCGAGTGCCCGATATTCCATTCGGGCAGTGTAAAGCGCAGCTTCCTCAGGATGCTTGAAGCACGCCGGTGAGCGATGGAGCCACGGCGCCCGCGACGGTACCCAGGCTGGAGAAATCTGGACCATCCCGAGCCGCTGGTGCGCGCGGGGGTGTGTCCCCGTAGGGTGGGGTGAATGATGTACGAATTTCCTCACCCCGATCGTGTGGTCGTCGGTGCCCTCGGTCCGGTGGGGGAACGGGTCTTCGTCATCCAGATCCGCCAAGGGGAGCATGTGGTCTGCCGTCAGCGTGCGGCGAGAAGCGGCGCTGTCCATTGCTCGTCGCATCGATTCCCTGCTGCAGGAGGCGACGGCCCTCGGATGGCTGGGGGAAGCGCCAGAGGTCGAGCCAGAACTCAGGCCGCTGGACGCCCCCGTCGACGTTTTGTTTAAAGTCGGGGCCATTGGTTGGGCGCTCGATACCAAGAGGGGCCATCCAGCTCGAGTTCTACCCGGACGACCAGGATGTGCAGCAGGTGGCGGCCACGAGTCCAGGTGTGGCTGTGTCCCAGTGTTGCCAGGCAGTTCGCCGCGCGCGCCCGGATCATCGTCGCGACCGCCGATCCCAGCTGTCCGTTCTGCGCTCAGCCGGTGCACGCCGCTGGGCACATCTGTCCGCAGCAACGGGTATCGCGCGCCACTGTTCTGATCCGACATCCCGCCGTTGCCGGTGTTGATTCCGGAAGAGGTGCCGAAAGGCAGTAGCTTTATGGCATGTATTCGTGGGCTCCAGTCGAGATTCCCAGCATTCCATCGTCACAGGACGTACCCAGGCGGCTCAGGCTGCATGATTCCTCCTGCCCGGACTATCTCGTAGGCCCCGCAGAGGGCGAGGCCCGGATGATACGTGTCGGAATCACCCCTATGACGCCACCATCTGGGGTACGCCAGCACCTACCTCACCTTCGACTTGGTGAAACCGGGTCTGCGCGAGACCTCAGGTTGAAAGTCAACTATGTCCAGAACGTCACGGATGTGACGATCCGCTGTTGGAACGCGCTGCCGCAACGGGTCAGGACTGGGAGGAACTGGCAGAGGACCAGACCGAACTGTTCCGCTCCGACATGACCGCTCTGCGCATCATCCCGCCCGACCACTGCATGTTGGGGCCGTCGAATCCATCCCATGCGTGGTGGAACTGATCGAGAAGCTGTTGTCCACAGGGCTGGTCTATCAGGTGGAAGATCCCGAGCACCCCGACTGGTACTTCAACACCGCGGGCGCGCCCGGGTTTCGGGGAGGTCAGCCACTACGACGAGGAACGCATGCTCAAGATCTTCGCCGAACGCGGCGGGGACCCCGACAGGTCCGGGAAGAGGCACCCGTTGACTGCCTGCTGTGGCGGTTCGCACGTCCAGGTGAGCCGAGCTGGACCTCGGCGCTAGGTGATGGCCGACCTGGCTGGCCATCGAATGCACCGCCATTGCCTTGCATCATCTCGGCCCTTGCTTTTGATGTGCAGGGGCGGCGGAACCGACCTGGTCTTTCCACACCACGAGATGTGTGCTGCTGAGGCGCGGGCCGTGACCGGGGTACCGATGGCCGGGGGCCTACGTCCACTCCGGAATGGTCGCCCTGGACGGCGAGAAGATGAGCAAGTCGAGAGGCAACCTGGAACTGGTGAGCAGGCTCAGGCAACGCGGGGCTGATCCCATGGCGATTCGGCTGGCAGCTGCTCGGGCAGCACTATCGAAGCGACTAGGGGAATGGGAGTCGCAGCTCCTGGAGCGAGCCACGAGGCGTCTCAGCGCATGGCGTGCTCTTCGCGACATCCCGGCCACCCGGCCCACGGAAGAGGTCATCGCCGAAATGCGGCGCGCCCTGCGCAATGACCTGGATGCACCGTTGGCGCTCGACATCGTCGATGAATGGGCGGCGGCGAGCATCGAATCCGGTGGGCAGGAGGGTGACGGGCACGCCAGGACTCTCTCCGCTGTGGATGCATTGCTCGGGGTGAAGTTAGACCCACTAGGGTGTCGGTTCGTGAAGTCCTTTGAACAGCTCTTTCCGAACAGCTCCGAGAAACCGCCCGACCCGACCTGAGGGATCGTCGACGGCTGGCTCGCCTGACGCAGGGTGCACCACATTGGCAAGAAAGTGGTGGAGGAGGCGGCTGAGGGTGTGGATGGCCGCTGAATACGAAACAACCGACGACGCCGCGCTGGAGATCAGCCAGCTGCTGTACCACTCAGGTGATGATGATCGCGTTGGATCTGGACCTCGAGGGATGTGTACCGGCACCTGTGAGCCGGAGGAGTGAATGCTGAAAATCGCCGTACCCAAACAAGGGTTCCCTGGCTGAAAGGGCCACTGCCATGCTCGGGCCGCCGGATACCGGCAGCGCACTGATCCCCAAAGGACCTGACCCTGGTGGACTCCGCTCACGATGTCGAGTTCTACCACCAAGCGTCCTCGCGACATCGCCGTGTATGCGGGAGGGACACCTGGATGTCGGGATCACTGGTCGGGACATGCTCCTCGACTCGGTGCCCGCGCCACGGAGTACTGCCCCTTGGATTTGGCGGCAGTCGGTTCCGATTCGCGGCGCCATCCGACCAGTCCCATGACGTCGCAGACCTGGCGGGCAAGCGCATCGCGACCTCCTACCCGGGCTTTTTGGGACGCTGGCTGGAAGGACAGGGCATCGAGCCAACCCCGTGAAACCCGACGGCGCCGTGGAATCTGCCATCAGGCTGGGGTGGCCGACGTGGTGGCAGATGTCGTCGACACCGGGACCACGCTTCGCAGAGCCGGGCTCCAGGTCTTCGGGGAACCCATCTGCACATCCGGGGCGATCCTCATCCAGCGTGACGAGGATGGTGAACCGGAGGACTAACCTCCTTGCGCACCCGGCTCGAGTCGTGTGCTGGTGGCGCAGAACCACCTGATGATGGACTACAACGTCGCGGAGACGGATCTTGAGGCCACGACTGCTCTGGCCTCCGGAGTGAACGGTCCGACGGTTTCCCGATTGGCCGAGCCCGGGTGGATGGCGGTGAGAGTTCTCGTGCCGCGTCGCGAGCACACCTGCTGATGGATCGGTTGTTCGAGGCCGGGGCGCGAGGGCATCATCCTGACCGAGCTGAGTGCGGTCGGACTCTGAACTGCTCCGGGCCGGGAAAGCCGGTCAGACTATCCCGCGTTTCTTCAGGGAGCGCCTCGATCTCGTCGAGCTCGTCCTCGCCCGCCCCGACGGCACCCTTCTGGGTAGCGGCACCGGATTGTGGGCCTGGGCGAGAGGGGCTGGGCATTGTGCTGAGGTCCTTTCGCGACCGCCGGCTTGGTCGTGGACTGCTTGCCGATGGGACGTTTACGTCGATGTCGCCGCCTCGTTCCTCGCGCGGTTTCGGTCCCGGCAGGAAACGAGCCACGACGAGCAACAGGATTCCCAGGCCGCCGATACCGGCACCCCAGCTCATCGTGTTCGTCCACCCGGTGCGGTCAACCCAATCGATCAGGCTCTCGATGCCGCTCACTAGCAGATCCGACATCCCTGTTAGGGAAGAGCCCTAGCGGCAGCAATGTGAAACCGATTCCGAGCGAGCAGGGCCCGCGAGCTGCGACCGCGGGCGAACAACCCAGCCGTGATAGCCACGATGACGGTCATGACTGCGATGGTGACAAACAGCGACGTACCCATGTGCTCAAGCATTCCACGCCCTGCCGAGGTCGGGGAACAGACTTCTGAAACCTGTGTCGCGGAGTTTAATGTTCTCTCGGCGGTGCGGGTCCACGCCCCGCCGGGTTGGTGGCCTTCAACAAGGCGCAGGGGAATCCGGTCAAATCCCGGGACTGACGCGCAACGGTGGTGGCCATCTCGCGATGAGGTGGAACCACGAGTCCGAGCACCTGGCCAGCCCTCGTAAGAGCCTCGCGCCCAGGTTCGACAGGAGTCTCGTGACCACGTCCATCACCCGCCAATACAGCCAGATCAGCGCCAGGAATCGATGGGTGGTGAGACCGGGGGAGACAACCGACGTCAGGGGCCCGGGTCTTCAGGCGAGACGGCGAGACGACGGATCGTTGGCGATGCTGGCAGTCCTGCCGGTTCCGCTACGGCTGGTCATTGTCACCCAATTCGCCTTCAATGTCGGTTTCTACCTGGTGGTTCCCTTCATCGCGGCCCACCTTGCCAAGAGATCTCCTACTCGCCGAGTGGATCATCGGTCTCTGTTGTTGGGGCTGAGAACGTTCTCTCAGCAGGGGCATGTTCTTCCTCGGAGGCGCGCTCGCCGACCGTTTTAGTATAAAAACACCATCCTCGTCGGATGCGTCATTCGTATCTGTGGATTCCTGACTCTTGCCGTCGCTGATGAGGCCTTCAGGGGTGATGGTGGGTGTGATCCTGATCGGGTTCGCCGCAGCACTGTTCTCGCCCGCAGTGGAATCGGCGATTGTCGCTTGGGCTGGCGATGTCGAGGGCAGGCGACGCGACGGTTTCCGGGAAGAGTCGCAGGGCTCGAGATGATGGCTTCTCAGCTGGGCTCTGTTGTCGGCCCGTCCTGGTGGCGCCCTCCTGGTCATCCGTTCCGGTTGACCTGCCTGCTGGCTGCAGGTGTCTTTGTGGTCATCATGTTTGCCCAGGTCATCTGGTTGCCGCGGAGAAGCCGCATCGGGCGAGCCACAAAGGTGCGGGGAGTCTGTGGGGCATGTGATCACCAATCGCAGATTCCTGAGCATTCGCGCTGATCCACTGCACCTGCCTGGTCGTCTACAACCAGTTCTACCTGGCAATCCCGGTGGAACTGGACCGGATCGGCGTTCCGGGTGCCGATATCACCTGGTTGTTCGGGATGGCTGCTGTGCTCACCGTCACGCTGCAACTGCCCGTCGCGCCTGGTCGCCCACTGGTCCACTGCCCGCATTCTGGGATGAGGGATACGCCCCTGATGGCTGTAGGGACTTTTGGGTGGCTGCGTTCGCTGCCCTGCCGCCGCTGCCTGGGGTGCTCGCCTTCCTGCCCTCGGTGTTGTTCGTGATCGGACTCCACGTCGGGCAGGTCCTCGTCATGCCTGCTGCCAGGGGCATTGTCGCAGACCTGTCCGGGGGCAAGGGCTGGGGAACCCATCTCGGGATGCTTGCATCTGTTGGCGGCCTCGCCGTGCTGTTGGGGAGCACTGGAATTGGCCTCCTCCTGCCTTTGGCGAAGACCCCCGCAGCTGCTCGCGCCCGTGCCCTGGATCGTTTTGGCCGGCCTTCCCGTGGCTTCCTGTGTCGCCGCGGTTGTTTTCTGCCAGCGGGGCTTCCAATCTCCGAGGCAGCTCGAGAAGCGGTGCGGCGTCTCGCGATGATGTGAGGAAATCGTTCTGGCTGGCTGGCAGCTGAGCTGATTCACTATAAGTGTTCAAAAATTGAACCAATACGGCAGATATGAACTTTTAGCCACCCTCTGTCGATAAACTGGCGGGATGGGAAATCTTGAACGGACTGTTCGGTCGGGAGTCGACGACTGGCCATGCAGCTGAGCCCGGAACTGAGGACAGCCCGGGTGGGAAGCCATCACGGAGGCCCGTGAACGGATCTACCCGGATCAGGTCGCTCCCTTTCATGTCAGCAGCTTGGTTTCCCAGTTTCTTGAGCGATGGCGATTCAGATGACCCGCTGGACGGTATTTCCGTCTACCGTGCGACGCAACCTCGCCCGCACTGGCACTATCGTCACCTACGGGCTGAGGTGATCTCTATGGTGAACAGGAAGGACCCGAGACGGGGTGTCCGGATACGAGTTTCGAGCTGACCTTCCGGCTCGTCGACGACGGAGCCTTGAAGGCCAAGGAGCCGCCTACCTGGCCGTTGAGTCTGCTTTCAGAACCTGGCGCGCTACGTCTTTCGTACCGGAAACGGTTTCGCGCCCAACCATCACATCGATGCCAACGGCCCGATTTCCCTGGAGGAAGAAACCACTCAGACGGCATTAGGTTTCATTGAGGACCCGGATCTGGGTAGTGTCGAGACCCCAGCGGCTCCGTGCAGTTCGTGCAGCTTGTCGGGCTGACGGCTGAGGACCCTCGATGACGTCAACAGTGGGATGCGGAGAAATTTTTGCGCTCCTGACTGGTTCTCGGCCGAAAGGCGTCACCCGAGCTGCAAGGAGTTCCGCTGCGAGCCGATCCGGAGATCGCCACACGGATCACGGAGGGGAGGGAAGGATGGATCGCAGATGGGGCAGGTCTTCATTGACGTGCTCAGGATCGCAGCCGAGGCAGGCATGCCGATGCTGACCATCGGGGCCCGCGTCGCCGGGGTCCTGGGGAGAGGCTCAACAGTCGCCTCGCCGCATGGTCGCGAGTTCCTTCTGCACAGCCCCGACGCGGAGCTGCTCTTTTCTGCCTGGTGGTCGCACCGGGATCCAGCTCAGGGGCACCCGACCCTCGATCCCGCTGATCTCTCCCGGTTGGCCGCCACTCTCAGGGCAGGGCCGGCCAGTACATGGCGCCTGACGGGGTGATCTGGAATGTGGAACGCACCGAGATCACCGACAGCGAGGGCAACGTGATCAGAAACCATTGGCTGAGGGCATATGTTTCGGGAGTTGGCGAGGTATTGTTGCTGGCCGTTGACAGCGGCGCGGAAAGCGCCCGCCCATGAAGCGCGGAGGCCTGACCTCCCACCCAGGTTGCAGTGGCGGCGGGTCGGAACACACGCCACGGTGCGTGGTCAGGTCTTCGTGCGTGCGAAGGCCTTCTCGTCGTTGAGGCCAGATAACGACAATCCTGGAGGAACTCATCAGCACTGAACTCGCGGATCAACGAACGCATCCGAGTACCCGAAAGTCCGGCTCGTGGGCTGAGGCGAGCAGGTCGGCATCGGTAGCGTCTCGAGGACGCCCTTCGCCTCGCAGTTGAGGGAGCGACCTCGATCTCGTCGAGGTGGCGCCCAGGCGCGCCCGGTTGCAAAGCTGATGGATTACGGCAAGTTACAGTACGAGGCCGCGCAGAGGCGCAGGACGCCCGTCGGAACCAGTCGAACACCATCACCAGGAAATGAAGCTTCGTCTCAGATCGACAACCACGATTACGAGACCAGAAGGGCCATGTCGTCCGGTTCTTGAAGGCCGGCGACAAGGTGAGATCACCATCATGTTCCGTGGGCGCGAGCAGTCCCTGTCCGGAACTGGGCATCGACCTGCTGAAACGGCTCGCTGACGACGTCGCCGAGCACGGTTTTAGTCGAGTCCGCGCCCAGGCAGGACGGTCGGAACATGCTGATGGTCCTCGGCCCCACCAAGAAGAAGACCGAGGCCCGGGCCGAACAGGCCGAGGAACGGGACCGTCGTATGGAGCAGCGCAAGGCGGATGCCGAGGCGGGAGGCCGAAGAGGCCCGGCTCAGGGCCGCTGCCCGACCGAAATCGAGGAAGAAGCGCGGACCTGCCGACAACATGGACCTCCCGACATCGAGCTGTGACGCGGGCCCAGTTCACCACGAGAAAGCGAGCCAACCATGCCGAAGATGAAATCGCATCTCGGGAACCAAGAAGCGTGTCAAGGTAACCGGATCGGGCAAACTGATGCACCGTCAGGCGAACCTGGGCCATCTCAACGCCCACAAATCCTCCAAGCGGCTGCGTCGCCTCAAGGGCAACACCGAGATGGCCGGCTCCGACCTCAAACAGGCCAAGGCGCTCCTCGCCGGCCATCCAGCCGCTGAGCCCCACCCGAACCCCAGTACACCCGTGGGCCGTGACCGAAGAGCAGGAGTAACCATGGCACGCGTCAAGCGTTCTTGAATGCGAAGAAGAAGCGCCGCGAAGTGCTGGAGCTGGCCTCCGGCTACCGTGGGCAGCGTTCGCGTCTGTACCGCAAGGCGAAGGAGCAGATCCTCCACTCCGCCACCTACGCCTACCGTGACCGCAGGGCCCGGAAGGGCGATTTCCGCGCCCTGTGGATCCAGCGCATCAACGCAGCCGCACGTGCGGAGGGACTGACCTACAACCGTTTCATCAACGGCCTGAAGAATGCCGGAGTGGAGGTGGATCGTAAAGATCCTCGCCGACCTGGCCGTCACCGACGCCGAGGCATTCAACGCCCCTGGTCGCAGTCGCCCGCGAGAACCAGACCCGGCTGCCGCCTGAGCGTGGCTCGGATCACAACTCGAACGCAGCACGTGAGCTTCCCGGCTCCGTGCTGCGTTCAGTTCGTCGGCTGAGGAACCGGCGCGGTCGCGAACTGGCAGGGGAGTTTCTTGCTGAGGTCGCCAGGGCTGTGCGGGAAGCGCTTGCCGCGGACGGCCTCGTCACAAGGTGTGATTGTCGCTGATCCTGAGCGCCATGCTGATCTGCATTGCAGATCTTGATATTCCCGTGTGGCGGGGTTCTGAGGCGGTGATACTGGCAGCTGTCCGACACAGTCACCCCGCAAGGTGTGTTGCGGTCTGCCGGCAGCCTCGGTTTGGCTGGGAGGACGTTGGAGGATGCGCGCCTGCCGGTGATCTGTGCCCAGGTCCGTGATCCGGGGAATGCGGGAACCGTGATCCGCTGTGCCGATGCCTTCAAGGGGATGGTGTCATTCTCACCTCGGATCGGTGGAGTGTGGAACCCCAAAACGGTGCGCTCATCAGTGGGGTCGCTGTTTCACCTCCGATCCTTACCGGAATCGACCTTGCTGAGGCTGCTTTCCCGCGTGCGCTCTCGGGGTATGCGAGGTGCTCGCAGCCGACGGCGATGGTGTAGCCGCTGGACCTGCTCGCTGCCTCCGGCGGTTTGGCGAAACCGTCGGCCTGGTTGATGGGTAACGGCCTGGGGGTTGCCTGCGGGGACGCGGGGCCCTTGGCTGACCGGATGGTCGCCGTCCGATGTGGGGCGCGGCCGAGAGCTCAACCTGTCCTCAGCTGCAGCCATCTGCCTGTACCAGACGGCTTCCGCCCAGCGCCGCAAGCACCGACCCCGTCGGGTCCTGCCGCCAGTTCTCGCCCGCACGGCCCACAGCAACTTCTCCGGGCGGCTCGGCTGGGCGGAAATCGCTGTTCTGCTTGCCCAGGACCCTGTGGCAGCGCTCAGGATCGAGCAGTCCCACTCAATTCGTGCAAGCCACTTCCCAGGCTCTGGGAATGAGCTTCTGCGGGTGGACGATTGTGTCAGGGGCATAGTCAAGAATGGTCCCCATGACTGCTCGTGAGATTTTTGAGGTCACTGACTGGAACCATCTCATCCATGCCTATGGCACCGGAGCCGACGATGTGGCGGCCCTGGGGACACTGCTGGGCTCGGATGAGGAAGCCATGAGGCGAGCCGTTGAGGTGCTCGACAGCGCTTACTTGCACCAGAGCACCGTGTTCCCCTGCCACTTCACCAGCCGTGGCCTTCGTCCTGCTGCTGTGCTCTCGGAGTGGGGGACAGGCGCAGGAACATCCGTGGCGCGGACCTGTTGGCCTGGATCAGAGGAGGTCGAGGTGGTCGCTGTACCCGTATCTTGACGACGTCCGTTCCGCAGTTTCGACCACGGTGCACAGGACCGGATCGCGGCAGCCCTCGACGCAGAAGAACTAGACTGGGAGGAGCAGGCCGGGGACCTGGGCAGGTGCTCCGCAATGCTGCCCTCTGTCTGCTGGAGTTGGCGCCCACCGCAGCGAAGACGTTGGAGTCGCTGTCCAGCGACCAGGCCCACGGTATCGCTCGAGGCAGGGTTGCGGGCAGCCATCCCTGGGTCATCATCGCGAAGGACGAGAACGTGGCTCCGGTGATTGTCGCGCGTCTGGGGCGGCTGCCCGATGACCTTCCCGCAGAGTGGCGAGACAATGTGATGAATGATTTGAGGGAGTTGAAGGCCCAGCTGTGAGTCGGCTCGAACAGCTTCGTGTGTGTAGCTGCGAATGTGGGGAAGTTTCCTGCCGAGGATGCCAGACGATGCGTGAAGTCCTCAGCCACGAGGCCTTGTCTCAGGTATGACCGTCGCTGATCCTGGAGCGCCATGCCGATCTTGTTGAGGGTCTTGATCATTCCTGCTGACCTTGTGCGATGAAAAGCCCGCGGCGACCGGGCATGCTGACAGAGCGCATGCGGTTCTTTCTGCTCGGGGTATCACCTGACGGGGAATCCCGGTGACGGCGGTGCGATTGTGTTCCTGCCACCAGGCGGTCTTCTAGACTCGGCTGCTGTAATTGGAAGGGAGATCCATGGCAGGCCCTAATGACAATGCGAGTCCACAGCGAGACGGTGGCTCTTGATGAGGCTTCCGTCGAGAAATACGTGAACTCTGCCGTGGCTGCTGTCGCGGCGGCCACCACCACCGCCGAGCTGAAGCAGGTGCGCATCGATCACACAGGTGAACGTTCCCGCTTGCCCTGGCCAGCCGAGGAATCGGCGCGCTGCCGCAGACAGAGCGCAAGGGAAGCTGGGGAGCCGTGTCGGTAGGGCGCGCGGTCAGGTCAACCAGGCCCTCGCGGAGCGGCAGAAGGAGCTGGCCGCCGAGGAACTGACTCGTGCCCTCGTTGCTGAGCGTGTCGACATGACCCTGCCAGTGGGGTTGGCGAGGTGCCCTGCACCGATCACGACCCTGATCGACGACATGTGTGATGTGTCGTCGCCATGCGGGCTGAGGAGGTGGCGGAGGGCCTGAACTGGAGGCGGAGTGGTACAACTTTGATGCCTCAACCTAGGTGTGGACCATCCTGCCCGTGGCGAACAAGACACCCTCTGGGTGGAACCCGCGACTGCCGGCAAGCTGCTGCGCACCCAGACCTCCCCCGTGCAGGTTCGCGCCATGCTGGAACGCGACCTGCCCCTCTACATCGTCAGCCCCGGCAAGGTGTTCCGCGCCGACGAGTACGACGCCACTCATCTGCCGGTCTTCCACCAGCTCGAAGGGCTTGTGGTGGACAAGGGAATCTCCATGGCCGACCTACGCGGCGTCCTCGACCACTTCGCCCGAGCCATGTTCGGCGATGTCACCACGAGGATGCGCCCCCACTTACTTCCGTTCACCGAGCCCCTCGGCTGAGGTCGATATCCAGTGCGTCGTCTGCCATGGCGAATCCGTCGGCAACCCCGATCGGCCCTGCCGGACCCGCTGCCCGAGGGGTGGATCGAATGGTGCGGCTGTGGGGTCGTCAACCCGCGGGTGCTGCGGGCCTGCGGGATCGACCCCGAGACCTATTCTGGTTTCGCCTTCGGCATGGGAGTCGACCGTACCGTCACGTTCCGTACCGGAGCCCCCGACCTGCGTGACTTCGTCGAGGGCGATGTCCGTTTCTCCCTTCTGGCTGATGGGTGTCCGATGAAAGCCCCGATCTCGTGGCTGCGTGAGCTGGTAAATCTGCCTGAAGAGCCGGAACCAGAGATCGCCGGACGCCTTCGCCCGCCTCGGGCTGACCGTCGAGCATGTTGAGTCGACCGGCTCTGCAGGTGACGGGTCCGTCTCGTGATCGGTCGTGTCCTCAGCTTCACGGAGGAACAGCAGAAGAACGGCAAGACCATCCGGTATTGCCGCGTCGACGTCGGGTCCCACAGCGGCCCGCCGACGAGCAGTACCCGCATCCCGGGGCATCGTGTGTGGTGCCTCGGAACTTCGTCGTCGATGACCTCGTGGTCGTGGCGCTTCCGGAGCTGTTCTTCCGGGTGATTTCCGGATCTCTGCTCGTAAGACCTACGGGCACGTCTCCGACGGCATGATCTGCGCCGAGGACGAGATCGGTCTTGGTGAGGACCACGCCGGGATCATCGTGCTCCCCGAGTCGTCGGGGCTGCACCCCGGGGACGACGCTCTGGCAGCGTTGTGGACGAGCGACGATGTGCTGGACGATTGACGTCACTGACCTGTCCCACGGCTTGTCTCCTCGCGGGGACTGGGCCGCGAACTCGCAGTTGTCCACGGGGTTCCGTTCAGTGACCCCCATGATCTCGCCGCCGCCGCTCCGGTTTCCGACGGCTATCCCGTTGTCCTGGAGTCGGATCGCTGCAGTGTGTTCGTCGCCTTGACGATTGAGGGTTTCGATCCGGTCGCCCCGACCCCCAGGTTCATGGCGGACCGGTTGCGGGCCTGTGGGGTGCGTTCCATTTCCCTTCCAGTGGACGTCACCAACTACGTGATGCTCGAGTCCGGGCAGCCACTGCATGCCTACGACGCCCGCCAAACTGCAGGGACCGATCCGGTGCGGCTCGCCACCGAAGGGAGGAGATCACCACTCTCGACGGCATCCGCCGCGCTCTCTCCACCGATGATCTCGCTGATCACCGATGACTCCGAGCCCGATCGGAATCGCCGGTGTCATGGGAGAGGTCCACCGAGGGTCTCCGCCGAGACCACGGCCATATTGTGTTGAGGCCGCAGCATTCACCCCGGCCAGTGTCTCCCACACCTTCCGGCGGCACGGGTTGCCATCGGAGGCGTCCAAACGTTTTGAACGTACCGTCGACGCAGGGCTCGCCTACGCTGCTGCCCGCCGCCGCCGCGAGCTGCTCGTGGAACACGGTGGCGGTCAGGTTCGCGTGACATCACGGTCGTCAGGCAGGCCCGGCGCAGACCAGGATCGACCTGCGAGCCGGGCTGATCTGCGCAATCCTGGGCGCGAGGTGGAGCTCGAGGAGATCCTCCGCGTGCTGGAGCCGGCGGTTGCCGCTGACCGCCCCGGCGACTCCTTTGACCGTTGAAGCCCCTGACCTGGCGTCCCGACCTGCGCGACCCCTGCGACATCGTCAGAGGAGGTTGGACGCAAGATCGGCTACCACCGCATCGAGGTCGCTCGGTCGCTCCCGCTGGCAGGGGGTTGACGAGAGCCAGCGCGCCCGCCGCGCCGCCATGCGGGCGCGGCTGCAAACGGTTTCACCGAGGTGCTCAGCCTGCCGTTCGTCTCGAAGCGGATCTGGACCGGATGGCCTGGTCGCTGGGGACCCGCCGGCGGGCCGTGGGTGCGACTGGCCAACCCGCTCGTGAGACCAGCCCTACCTGCGCACCACGCTGCTCCCCGGGATTGTTCGCTGCGGTGGCCAGGAACACGTCCCGCCTCTCACGGACCTGGCGATCTTCGAACGTGGTCTGGTTTACCTTTTGAGCGGGGACACCTCCGCGGCTCCGCGCCCGAGGGTGGAGGGGGCGTCCCAGCGACGAGGAGATCGCTGCCCTGCAGGCGCTCTTCCGGAGCAGCCCGAGCTGCTGGCCGAGTGGTGACCAGGGGCGTGGCGACCGGCTGGCTCGGGGACACCCGGCGGTGGCCGCCGATTGGCGTCACGTTGTCGCGTCGCCGAGGCCGTGGCCCGGGCCACCGGGCACACGCTCGAACGCCGCAAATGCGGAGGCCGCGCCCTGGCATCCTGGTCGCTGCGCCGAGCTCCCGCTCGCGGAACGAACGGTCGGGTACGCTGGTGAACTGCACCGGAGGTGATCCAGGCATTCTGGGTCTGCCCTCTCGGACCCGTGCAGTGGAACTAGACTGGGGGCCCTGCTGGGGGCTGAAGCGGGAATCGTATCGGGTTGCTTACGGGTTTCCCCCTCGCCAAGAGGACGTCGCCCTGAGTTGTTGACGAGCACGCCGGCGGAGGGGCGTGCGGAGGCGCTCTATCGAGAGGGGCGGTGAGCTGCCGGAGAGCGTCACCCTGTTTGACATCTACCACGGAGATCAAGTGCCTGAAGGCAGGAAGTCCCTGGCCTTTGGGCTGCGATTCCGGGCCGATCGGACACTGACCGACGCCGAGGCAGCGGCGGCGCGTGACTGCGCGGTCGTGGTGGCGGGTCGAGACGGTTCGGCGCTACGCAACGAACCTGACTCGGCTTGAAGGAGGAAGATGATCACTCGCAGTCCGCCGGAGGGTGTCGGTCCGGAGTGAAGCGGGATATCTGAGGGTGGTGGGCCACTCGGAGGTGGTCGCAGTCGTGACCGATCCCGAGACCTTCCTCGCGAGTGGGGTCTCCGTTTTCCTGCGGGATTCCGAACGGTCTCGACGGTGAGGAACAGCACCTGCCTTCGCGCCGTGATTGACAGGTTCTTCACCGCCGAGGCGCTCGCCGAGCTGGAACCACGCCTGCGGGACTGGCTCGCCGGATCGTGGCGCGACTTCGCGGCGAGGTGATCGACGTGGTCGGGGGTATGGGTACCCGCTATGCGGTGCAGGCGATGCTCGCCTGGCTGGGCTGGGAACCAGACTTGGAGGAGGAACTCGTCGAATGGGTCGCAGACAACGGCAGCCGCGACCCGTTCCGGTGAGATCGAACGCACCCGCGCCGTCGCGGAACATTCTTCGACCAGATCATCATCGGTGTGTCCGGCCCGCCTGAGACGTCTCGACGAACCCGCCGAGATGTCACCGACCAGCTGTTGCGGCAGCAGGTGCAGCGAGCTCTCCAACACCCGAGCTGGTCTCGATCCTGCGAACTGGACCGGAGGCGACCTCGGATCGCTCGCCCTGTGCATCGGGTGATCATCCATCAGTTAGCGGCGTTTCCCGCTCTGCTCCGGGATCTGCGCAGTCGACTGGGCGACCCTGAGGCGACCAACCGTGCCATCGACGAGTTCCTGCGCATCGACGACCCCTTCGTCTCGAATCGGCGGATCACCACCCGCGAGACCGAACTGGCGGGAGAAAACGTCGGGGCCGGGCGGCGTCTCGTGGTGGACTGGACCCGCGCCAACCGTGACCCCGCGGTGTTTCCGGATCCCGACGCCTTCCGGCCTGAGGAGAACGCCCCGAAATCTCGTTTACGGAAGGGTCCGCACCGTCTGCCCGGGACGCGGGCTGGGCTGACTGAGCTGCGTGCTTGCTGAGGAACTCCTGGCAGTGATCTCCGGATCGAGCTGCGGAGGAACCACGGGCGATCCGGGCTGAGTTCCCGCTGGGGCTGGGCCAGCTGCCCTGTGGTCCTCGCTCTGAGGTTCTCGTGGCTCCGCTCGGCCGCCCTTGGCTGTGCTCAGCTCGCCTTCCGAAGTTGGTCACCAGGGCCACCGCCCGGTCGAACTCGGCTTCACGCCCGCCACATCGGGTGCTCAGGGAAACGACGATGGTCACGATCAGGTTCGCGCTACGAACCCGGGAAGCAACTCGGGAGAGGTCCGAAGATGCCCCCGGACAGGTTCTGCCCAGACCGCCGCACGGCAGCACCGGTCGTCATGCCCGCCAAAGCAGCGCCCCAGCGGGTTAGCTGTCGCCAGAAGAGGGCCAGCAGTACCACGGGGCCAAAGGAGGCTCCGAAAACCGGCCCAACGAACGAGACCAGATTGAGAATGCTGTCGTTGGCCCTGCCACGCGATGGTCGCAACCACGGAGATCCAGCATGACCGCCACTCGGCCCAGCAGAATGGGATACCGCCCACTCTCTGCGGTTGAAGGCGTGATAGAGATCCTCCACGAGGGCGGAGGAGACCAGAAGCTGGAGCCGATGGTGGACATGATCGCGGCAAGGATCGCCGCCAGCATGAAACCAGCGACGAATGGGTGGAACAGCAACTGGCCCAGCGAAATGAACACGGTCTCAGGATCGGGTAGTTTCCCAGTGTCGCGGCGGTGGTGGCGATGCCGACCAGTGCGGTGGCGGCGGCGCCCAGACAGGCCAGCGCCATCCACCCGATGCCGATGCGCCGTCCCGCCTTTGCCTGTTGAGGGGTTCTGTAAGGCCATGAAGCGCACGATGATGCGGCTGCCCGAAAAGATAGCCGGCAGACCCCCACGCGGCGGCCGAGACGACGCTCATCAGCGAGGTGGATCTCCCCACAGCGCCCACGTGCTCGGATCTAGTTCGTTGATGGTCGAGGTCAGGTGTCCGAAAACCGCCCAATTGAGCAGGCCGGCTGCGACCGCCACCAGGGCGGTCTACCATCATGACGCCTCCCTGCACCACGTCGGTGTAGGCGACCGCGAGGAAGCCACCGACCAAGGTGTAAGCACCGTGATGCCACCAGGATCATGCCCAGGCGGTAGTCCATCCCGAAGGAGGCCTCGAAGAACCTACCGCCCGCCACCATGCCGCTGGAGACGTAGAAGGTGAAGAACACCAGGATGATCACGCCCGCGCCGATCTGGATCAGCCGTGAGTTGTCGTGCAGTCGGGCCTCGGGAAGGTGGGGATCGGTCAGTGAGTTGTTCTGCCACCTCCGTGTGTAGGTTCGCAGTCGCGGTGCGGTGTACTTCCAGTTCAGCCAGGCGCCCACGGTCAACCCCATGGGGAGCCACACCGCGACATTCCCGACAGGTAGAAGGCTCCGGAAGGCCCATGAGTAGCCAGCCGGACATGTCCGGAGGCGCCGACGGACAGGGCCGTGGAGAGAGGGACCGAGGTTTCTCCCGGTCAGCACATGTAGTCATCCATGTCGTCGGTGCGTTGATAGGCCCAGAGGCTATCACGATCATCGCGACGAAGTGAGATGACCATCGAGATCGCCTGATAGGTCTGCTCGTTCATCGGTACCTCCGTTCAGAGAAGAAACCCAACCTGAATCGACTCAAAAGGTCATTGTGGTGGGGACCTGAATACCGGCGTACCATTCATCACACCGTGCTGACCAGAGGGCGGATAGTCAGCGGACTGCGGATCCTGGATCCCTGGGGCTCGGGGATCCTCCATGCGGCGCATCGCCGACGAACTCGGGGTCAAGGCCGGGGCTTTGTACTACCACGTGCCGAATAAGCAATCACTGCTGGCCGGGATCGTGACCGATATACTGGCCCCCGTCGCCATCCCGCTCGAGGGCGACAGGGGGAGTGGTTGAGAGCTGGTCCCACAACCTACGTGGAGCACTGCTGGCCCACCGTGACGGCGCCGAACTGGTCGCCCTCGACGACGGCGCTGGGTATGGGTGCCGTGGACGCGACCGCGGCGGCCCGCTGCCTGCTGACCGAGCGAGACCGCTCCGAGCCGGCGGCCGCGGCGACCGCTTTCCTGCACTTCATCCTGGGTCATGTCATGTCGGCAACAGACCCGCACCCAGCTGGTCGCCCTGGGGTCCCGCGAAGCCTTCGACGCGGAAAGCCTCCAGGGCGGATTTCAGCCACGGTGTAGAGCTGCTGGTTCGTGGGGTCTCGTGTTGCGATCCACGCCGTGCGCTGGAATGACGCCGGTTCCCCGGCCACAGGGGCTGGTGAACCGCACGGGCTTCCGGGAGTCGTCTCGTGGCCTCAGGCCGGGACCACGTTGACGAGCTTCTGGGGCTTTGACGATCACCTGCGCACCCCGTTGGGGATCTCCTCGACGATGCGTGTGGGTGCGCCAGGGCCAGTTCGCGCAGCTCATCTCGGTGATCGAGGTGGGCACCTCCAGCTGGGCGCGCAGTTTGCCACGAACCCGCACGACAGCGGTGAGGGTGTCCTCGGTCACCAGCGCGATCCGCCACGGGGAAGGGCTCGTGGGCCAGCGACTGCTCGTGTCCCAGCCGGTGCCACAGCTCCGCGCGCGCGATGTGCGGGGCCAGGGGGCGACCATCAGCACCAGCGGCTCACTGCGGCCCTGGGGCACCACCGTGAGGGCGGTCAGGGCGGTGTTGTATTCCGTGAGCCGCGCGATGGCGGTGTTGAAACGACAGCCTCGTAACCTCCCTGGTGACGGCGTCGATGGTGTGTGTGCAGGGGCATGGAGGTGCCGTCGTCGATATCGTGCTGCGGGTGACCAGATCGCCCGTCCCTGTCGACGACGTTGCGCCGCAGCCGCTGCAGGAATCGCTGCGACCCGACCACAGCGCGGGTCTCCCACGTTTTCGACTGCGGTCAACGGACCCTGCCCATTTTCGTAGAGACGGAAGAGTGGTCAGCGCCGTAGGTCCCTCGTATATCTCGTCCCGGGGAGACGACGTTCTTCAACGACTTGCCCATCTTCCCGTACTGCGTTTGACCGGCTGGCCCTGCCAGGTCCAGGTCGTCTTCTCGCTCTCACAATGCCTCCGTCTCGGCAGCAGCGGGCACCGTCTGTCACGAGAATCACGGTAGGCATAGGCCTCGAATGTAGCCCTGGTTGAACAGGCGGCGGAACGGCTCGGCGGATGAGACGTCCCAGATCGAACAGCACCTTGTGCCAGAACCGTGCGTAAGAGCGGGTGCAGCACGGCGTGTTCGACTCACCGACGTACAGGTCCACCCCGCCGACATCACCCCTCATTGCGAGGCCCCCATCCAGTAGCGTTCCACTTCCTCGCCGACGAAACGGTCGTGGTTGGCAGCGGGTCCGATAGCATCTCGTACCAACAGGGAGCCGGCCCACCGAGGCATCACGTTCAGCTCGCGACGGTAGACCTTCGTGCTCGCCGCAGGTCCAGCTCGACGCTGGCCCAGCAGTCGGTGGCGCGGGCCAGCGGTGGTACCGGATCGGGAGTTCGGTCCTCCGGGGCCAGGGCCTTCGGGGAGTAGCGTCGGTGACCTCGGCAGTCGATGGGCAGCATCTCCTCGGGCAGTGCAGGATGGGTGAGGCCGGTCCGTCGTAGACGATCGGGAAGGGCTCGCCCCAGTAGCGCTGGCGGCTGAATAGCCAGTCCCGCAGCCGGTAGTTCACGGTGGCCTCGCCCAGTCCCTTGGGCCTCCAACCACTCGGTGATGGCGGTCTTGGCGTCGGCGACGTTCATGCCGTTCAGGGAGATCTCAGAGTTGGCGGAGTTGGTCACCTCGCCGTCACCCGTCCACGCTGAAGCGCCGTCATGGTCGGGTCCGGGGATCATGGTTTTCGATGATCGGCAGGTTGGAGCCTTGCGAACTCCCCAGTCACGCTGGTCGCCCGAGGGACCGCCACGACCGCTCCTGTGCCGTAAACCCAGGGTGACGTAATCGGCGATGAAGATCGGGACGCGCTGCCCGTTGACGGGGTTGATTTGCGAAGCGCCCTGGTGAACAGTCTGTCTCCTTGTCCTCGATGCGGTGGTCCGCATCGGTTCATGGTCTGCCTCGAGCGGCGGTAGGCAGCGACGCTCGGCGGAGAGGCGTGCCTCCGGTCCAGGCGGGATCGGCGCCCTCAGGCCACCGGAGGCAGCGTCGTCGGTTAGGTGGTGTTCGGGCGCCAACACCAGTGAAGGTGGTCCCGGAACAAGGTGTCCTGGGCGGGTGGTGAACACCTCGATCTGCTCGCCGCTGGTGGCCTCGGGTGAAGAGCACCCGGCCTCGGAACGACCGATCCAGTTGCGCTGCATGGCCGTTTGACCTGTCAGGCCAGTCCAGCTTTTAGTCCAGGTCCGCCAGCAGACGTTCCGCGTAGGCGGTGTGCGCAGCATCCATTGACTCATGTTGCGTTTTGAACACCGGAAGTTGCCAATCTCGGGAGCGCCCCTCGTTGGTGACCTCACATGGCCAGCACGGTACCCAGGCCTGGGCACCAGTTCCCGCGCATCCGGGACAGATAGGGCCAGCCGGTGCGAGTCGATGATTCGACGCTGTTCCTGCGCGACAGCTCTCCCACGGTTGTCCCTGAGGGAGTGGAGCGCTTCCCCGGAGGCGAACCCCTCGAGCAACTCGTCATGTGGCGGGCCTTGTTCGCCTCTCGCTCGAACCAGGCATTGAAGATCTGCAGGAAAGATCCACTGGGTCCAGCGATAGAACTCCGACATCGATGGTGCCACGCTGCGGCGGGGATCGTGAGCCAGGCCCAGACGCCGTAGCTGGCGGCGCATGATGGCGATGTTGTGCTCGGTGGTGACTCGGGGATGTTGCCCCGACTGCACCAGTCATACTACTCGGCAGGCAGGCCGAAGGCGTCAGCCGAGGGCATGCAGTACGTTGCGACCTTTCATGCGGTTGAAAACGCGAAGGTGTCGGTGGCGATGTAGCCGAGGGGATGCCTGACATGCAGGCCCGCGCCACTCGGGTGAGGAAAACATGTCAAGGACGAAGAGCTTCTCGTCGAGGGAATTGATCTTCTCGGGCTCGGCCCAGGGTCCAGCAGGGATTCGGGGCATGGAACGCCTCGGTCTCCAGCGATCCTGCCAGTGCGCCTCGATCTCACCGGGCGTTTCGCGGTGTACCGGCACGACGGCTCGCTCATCAGCGCTTTCTCCCCACAGCGATGCAACTGCGGGATCGAGACTATCCCGCCGCGGCCTGCTCGGTCGACTGGGCCCGAGAAATTTGGAATACTCTTTTATATGGCATAATTGCCGCCATGAGTTTCAAAGGTTGCCGCTCGCAGGATGCACGGATATGCGGGAGGTAGGGTGACTGCTACCTGCAACACCGAGGCTGGTTGGTGCCCTGGCGGGCAACTCATCAGTGGGCGACCGGCTGTGAGACCACCAGCCCCACCTGGCGCCCCTCACCGACCGGGAAATAGTCGCCACTGCCGCCGAGAATCTCGCCGGGCACGATGTCGTCTTCCTGGCCCCTGCCTCACGGGAGGGGCGAGCGCCGGGATCGCCGGGGCTGCTCGAGCGGAGACGCTGGTCATCGTGCCGGGGCCGATTTCCGCTGCGCGATCCCGCGCAGTGGGCGTTTCTACGGAAGCGAGCATGCGGGCACCTGGCCCTACGGTCTGCCCGAGCTGCCCGGTTGTCGGATGCCCTGCGCGACACCGGACGGATAGCGGTGCCCGGCGCCACCCGACGGCGGCCACATCCCTGCTCTGTTCCCTGCCGTTCAGGCGGGTCTGATCGACCCCGCGGGAATCGTCATCGTCGCCGCCTCCGGGACATCGGCGGGAAGCCGCCACACCGCATCTTCTCGGGTCGGAGGTCATGGGCAACGCCTCGGTATACGGGGTCGGAGGGGCGCACCGGCACATCTCGAGATCATCCAGAATCTCCTCGACACAGTGAGCGGGTCAGCGTCTCGTTCACCCCGATGCTCGTACCGATGCCGCGGGGCATCCTCGCGACCTGCTCCGCCCCCAGGGTCGGTGACGTCGCGGAAGACGATGTGCGGAGATCCTACGAGGCGGCCCTACGCGGACGAACCATTCGTCGACCTGCTGCGAAGGTGTGGCCCACGACCGCGGGTGTCCCCGGCTCAACCGTCAGGCAGGTCGCCGTCGATGAGAAGCCGAGACCGGGTCGGGTGGTTTCGGCCATCGACAACCTCACCAAGGGCACCTGGTGGGTGCCGTCCAGTCCATGAACATCGCCCCTCGGTCTCGACGAGAGACCACCGGCCTGAGCACGATCGGAGTGGCACCGTGAGCGCGTCACGACCCCCAGGATTCGCCGCCGCTGGAGTCGCAGCCGGCATCAAGAGCGGCGAACGTCCTCGGACCCTGCCGTCGTTTCCAACCTCGGCTACGGTTTGCTCGCGGCTGGAGTGTTCACCCGTCATCGGTCGCCGCGCCCGTCGACTGGTCCCGCCGGGCCCTCGCCGACGCACAGCTGCGCAGCAGGTCCTGAACTCCGGCGGGGCGAATGCCTGTACCAGTCGACCGACGACCCGAGGATGCTCGAGCCGCGGCCGAGAAATCGGCGACCAGGGTCGGCAGGTGGTTGCAGATGTTGCGTCTGCTCCACCGGATTGATCGGTAGAAACTGGGCGTGCCCATGCCGGAGGTCAGAAATGGGTATCGAACAGGCCTCAGCCTTCGCGGCGGCTGACCACGGGGCGGGGGAGATGATGCCGCGACCGCGACCGCGACCACCGCGACACAGTCGGCAAACAGGCCGTCCACCACGGCGAAGGCTGGAGCATCGGAGCTGCGGCGAAGCGAGTGCGCGCCCGGACTTGCAGACGAGATGCCTCAGTGGTGCTGACCACCGATGCGGACCGAGGCGCAGGTAACTGGTCGTGGCGCCGCCCGTGAGGCGAGTCGCCTCGAAGTTCTCCGACATGGGGCCGACGCAGACGGCTGCATGTCCACGCGCCACGTGCTGCTGCCAGCGTCCGGGGCCAGAGCGGTGTCACGCCCGATGCGCAGGGAGTTCATTGCTGCGCCAGCTGAGCGACTCTCGCCAGGACTGCGCGCGCGCAGCCGATTTGCGGCATGGAGGCGCAGAACGAGAGATCACCATCGAGGTCGTCGTTTGCCCGCATCCGAGCATGATGCGGGAGACGGTGGGGCCGTGAGGTGGCGCGCAGCAACCTGTTCCAAGTGCGCGATCTTCGGAGGCGACCCAGAACTGGGGACGTACGCTGCTGTCAACCATTGCATTGTCGCTGACGCCGTTTTGAGGACACGACCGGCTGGACGTCTCCTTCCAGCGGTATTCAGGTCTGCCACAGGGCGGTCGGATCGGCGAACCCCGCGAACTGGTCGACCTGTCCGGTCGCAGGGTCCACGCAGTACCGCTGACCGGATGCTGCACGCGGGCGATGCGGCGGGCCACCATCACTACCGACCCTCACGTATGAATACGTGAAGGAGAACGCGAAGTACCCTCGCGCGCGACCCTCCGGTACATCTAGCAGGCATGACCCGACCACGACCTGCTCCGACCGAGCCAACGCTCCTCATCGAGGCCCCGCCATGGATCCGGCCGAGTTCGCGGCGAGACCGTTGTGCAATCGCACGCTGGCGGCGACGCCATCGACCGACGACGCGGCCTGAAACGCGCCTTCGCCGAGGACATACACATCGTGTTCCTGAGCGACGCGGCGTCGGCTGAAACCGGTCGTCGTCCACGGCGGGGGACCCCAGATCAGTTCCCATGCTCGGAGCGGCTTGGCATCACACTCGGGTTTCGAGGCGGTCTCAGGGTGACAACTGTCCGAGGCCATGGAGTGGTGCGCATGGTGCTGAGTGGGGCAGGTCGGCAGGGAGTTGGTGGGTTATCATCGCGCCACGCGCCCTCGCGGCTGTCGGCTTCGTCCGGGCGACGGTGGACTGCTGCGGGCCCGGCGCCGTGCTGCGCGGTGTCGAGCGCGCGGAGGAGATCGACTTGGGCTTTGTCGGTGACGTCGACCCGTCGCTCCCTCCGCGTTGCTCGCTGGATCGAGGCGGGGCCGCATCGGTGAGTCGCAACCCGTCGCGCCCGGACTCGACGAAGTCAGATACACAGCGTCACGCCGAGACACCGCGGCCTCGGCGGCCCCTGCACTCGGGGCGAAACGCCTGGTCATGCTCACCGTGGCGTGGCGGAACTGTACGCGAGCTGTCCCGACGGTCATGACCATCATCTCCTCCATCACCCCCGGGAGGAGGTGCGCGCCGAGTTAGTGCCGGGCCGCTTCGGGGATGGTTCCAAGATGGGCGTGCGGAAGCCGTGGAGGGTGTGTGTTCGTTCCGCCACCGTCGTCGACGTCGTCGTACCGCACTGCTCAAGGCTGCTGGGATCTTTACCGACGACGGGGTGGGAAACCATGGTCTGCAGAGGAGACGGCATGAGGGATGCACGAGACTCGGGAGACGCTACGGGGCGCAGGTCGGCGGTGAACGCCCAGCACCGAGCGCCTCGAAGAGATTTTCGCCACGCGGCGAGGGCAGGCACCCACCAATGGGACGTCGGCGGCAACCGCTACGCGCCGACCTGCTGCGCGAATCGCCGTCAACGCGCTCTTGGGACACGCACATCCGGCGGCGGTGGGCGCCATCGCCGAGCGCGGGCACGCCCTCGGGACATCGTTCGACCAGTCGCCGAGCCGCGAGATCCGGCTGGCGGATCGCCTCGCAGAAGCGGCTGGTGAGAAACGGATTTTCTGCGCGGCTCTGCGAGGGCCATAACGAGAGGTCGCATTCAAAGGTAAGCCGCCTGAGTGCGGTCACCTGCCGTCTCGTGGCGATGGAGGGATCCTACCCATGGCCGGACCATGTGCTGCTGGCCAGTCACGCACACCGAGAAATACCCGGAAACCCTCTCAGATCGCTCCCGGGAGGTCACGTTCGTTCGCTCGGCGACGCCGAAGCCTCTTTGAAGCGGCTGCTGGACGAAACGGTGGCTGCGGTGGTCCTCGAACCCTGTCCAGGAGAGTCCGGGGTGGTCCTGGCCCCAGAGGCACCTGGCTGCCTGCCCGGAGATCTGCCTCCCGTACCGGGAGTCTCGCTGTGGATCGACGGAGAGATCCAAACCGGCATTGGCCGCTGTGGAGAGCTGTTGCTCAGCCGCGCCCAGGGAGTGACGGCTGAGGGTGGTCGACAGTGGCCAAAGGCGTTTCGTGGAATCGACTGTCGGGGCCCTGCATCGCCACGCACGCCGCGGACATCGCTGACTCTCGGCGGGCTGCTGGCAACGCACATTTTGCAATCCGTCGCCGCGAGCGGCTGGCAACGCCGTCCTGGATGTGCTGGGCGGCGCTGCTCGAGGATGTCCGCCGCCCGTGGCGTTGGGTTGCCTCTCGAGATTGAGGGGCCCTGGGATGCCGGGAATCACCGGTACGCGGGCGGGGCTGCTACGGGGTATCGTGCTCACCGGGAGGTGGCTCCACGGATGGTGAGCTGGCCCTGTCGGACGGATGGGTGCTGAACGCTCCGCGCCCCGGTATGTGCGGTTTGCCCGCCACTGATCATTACGGAGGCCGACCTGGCCCCCTTCGTGACTGCCCTGCCTGGATGGTTGGAGATGTAATGCCTGAGATGAAACGGTCCGCCCGCCTCGCCCTGTTGCGTGGTCTGTTGGAGGAAGGGGAGTTCGCCTCGTAGCAGGAGTTGAGTGCTGCGCTGGCAGAACGAGACGTAAGGTGAAACCAGTTCACCCTGAGCGAGGACCTCCTGGCTCTCCGGGGCGGTGAAAACGCCGCACTCCTGAGGGGAGTCTCGTTTACGCCGTCGGCGTGAAGCGGAGGGCGGTGGGTGGCGGCGGAGAGCGGCCCGCCGCTGCGTGGAACTGTTGCGGTCGATACGGCATGCAGCAAAACCAGATCGTTATCAAGACTCCGCCCGGCGCTGCTCGCGTTCCTGGGGCGCACGTGGACCGCACACGACTGCCCGGGGTGATGGGCACCATCGCAGGCGACGACACCCCTGCTGCTAGTCACCACGGATCGAGAAGCCGCGACACCACCGCCGGCATCATCGCCCACATGACACGCACCGGGAAGCCGACGAGGGCTCTGGGATCTAGAGAAGGAGGACAGTGACTGAGGGAGGCCTGGGGAGGACGGTTTGCCGGAGGCCGCCGATGCGATGTTCGAGCTGAGTTGCTCCACCGCAGTTCGCGACTGGCGTCTGGCCCCATGACATTGCCGGATCCGCGGGCCCATGCCAAGGCCCTCGAGTGGCCGGGCTGCTAACCGATGACGAGGCCGCTGCCATGGATGCTGGGCTCGCGGAGCTGCGTCGAGTGCACACAGTTCTCCCGGCTCCCGCCGATGAGGACGTCCCCGCGCGCTGGAACGGGGCCTCAAAGAGATCGTCGGCCCTGAACTCGGTGGCCGGTTGCGGGCGAGGGCGCTCGTGACGAGCCAGATCGCCACCCTGATTCGCAGCTACCTGCGTGACGAGGTGCGCGTGCGCTGGTGGCGAGAGGTCCGGACGTCGTCGAGCCCTGGCCGGGCAGGCGAAAAGAACCTCGCCGTGATGCCGGGACGCACCACCTGCAATCCGCCCAGCCGGTGCTGTTGAGTCCATCGCGTGGCGCACACGCCTGGCCGCTGTTGCGTGACGTCTCCCGCCTAAGCGACCTCGATACCCGCCTGGCGGTCAGCCCAGTACGGCTCGGCCGCCCTTGCCGGTACCTCGCTCGGCCTGGACCCGGACCTGGTGGCCCGTGAGCTGGGCTTCACGTCCTCGGTGCCGAACTCCATCGACGCGCACCGCTGCTCGTATTCTAGTCCGAGACTGCATGGATCCTGGCGCAGATCGGGGGTGGATCTGTCGCGCTCCAGTGAAGATGTCATCCTCTTGGTGCACCGCCGAGTTCGGTTTCGCAAAACTGGCTGATGAGTGGTCCACGGGCAGGGTTCCGATCATGCCCAGAAGAAGAACGACGTGCTGAGTTGGCCCGCGAGCAAGGCTGGACGGCTCATCGGGAGTCGCGGGTCTCCTCGCGACGCTCAAGGGAATGCCGCTGGCCTACACCGAGATCTCCAAGAGGACAAGGAACCGGTATTCGACGGACTGGACCAGTTGAGGGGATCCTGCTGCCTGCAGTCGCTGGGATGATCGCCACCCTCACCTTCGACCACGAACGCATGGCCGCGGTGGCTCCCGCTGGCTTCTCCTTGGCCACCGACGTCGCTGACCACTTGGTGAGAATGCGTGTGCCCTTCGCCGTCGCACATGAGGTGGCGGGAGAGACGGTGCGCTACTGCGAGAACCGGGGAATCACCCTCCAGGAGCTCACCGAGGCCGATCTGCCCGGCATCAGTGAGCATCTCGACCCCGGAGTGCTCGAAGTGCTGACGGTGGAGGGATCGGTGAACGCCCGCAACGGGCGCGGCAGCACCGCAACAGCCCGCGTGGCGGAACAACTGGAGGAGGTTTTCGCGGTCCTCAGGGAGAGCAGGGCCTGGAGCTGAGCGGGTGGATTCATCTAAGCCGCCTGTGTCGAAACCCTCCTCCGCGAAGCTGGTTGCGTCTGGCTGGGCTCAAGGCCCTCTGAAAACTACGGGCCCCGATCGGGGGCCCCAAGTCTCGCTCGAGCTGCGTGACGGCAGGTCGGGCAGGTGCAGTCCCTTGCAGACGCAGGAGGCGCAGGATGCGCAGCTGCAGGAACCGCAGGAGCAGGTGCTGTAGAGCAGTTCTCGCAGGTGCAGCTTTTCGCAGGTGCAGGTGGCACGGGTGTCGGAGCAGTTTCCGCAGGTCGGGTGGTGCACTCGTCGTGGTAAAGGCCATCGTGCTCGTAGTGCGCGTGACCGTCGTGGATGGTCGACGTGATCGAAGTGGATCACGGCACTCGTGACCGCAGTTCGGGCCCGTGGGTGTTGCCTGTGGGCCTCGGCGGCGATGCGTTCAGTGGTCGTGGTCATGTTTCCCTCCTGGGTGTGTTTCATCGCGTCGCCCAGGATGCCGGGCGACTTTGTGCTGATCGCAGATGCTGACGCAAACTCCTGCCCCTGCCTGCGGGTAGCGACCATGCGGGCGCCTCGCAGTATCGCCGCGAGTGCTGGGAGACCAGCGGCTGGACAGCCGAGGTCCTCGACGAGCTGTCCCACGGTGCTCCCGGATGGAGAGCAGGTGCACGATGGCGGCACGCACCGGATTCGCCAGAGCCTTGAAGAGGCTGCTGACCAGCTCGTACTCGGCGATCTTCGTGCGGGACAGCCCTCTTGCTCTTCATGCGCAAATTTCTGCGTCAAACCTGGGGAGGGTGGGATGAATCCGCACGAGCGCGTAGTAGACTCGCTTCGTGAACGCATTGCTCGACGACCTCTGCTGGCGTGGGTTGATTGCCCACTCGACCGACCTGGAAAGCCCTCGGGGCCCACTGGACGAGGACCCTGTCAAGTTCTACGGTTTTGACCCGACGGCGCCGAAGTCTGCACATGGGAAATCTTGTGCAGCTCTGTTCGCCGTCGTCTGCAGCAGGCCGGACAGCTAAACCGCACCTGTTGGTGGGTGGCGCCGCAGGGGCAGATCTGGTGATCCCAAGGAGAGAACGGGTGATGAACTCAAGGGGTCGTCGCCGTTTGATGGGTGGAACGGATTCGCGGGCCGAGCGTTTCGTTTCCTTCGACAACGCCGCGGTGATGGTCAACAACCTCGACTGGACCGCAGGGATGTCGGTTCTCGATTTCCTGCGCGATGTCGGAGCACTTTCCTGTGAATCGGATGCTCGCTCGCGACGTGGTGGCGCGTCGGCTGGATTCAGGATCAGCTACACGGAGTTCTCCCATGTCTCCTTCAGTCGATGTATACTGAGTTGTATCGCCGGTACTGGTGCACGCCTGCAACACGGCGGCTCCGGACCAGTGGGGGAATATCACTGCAGGGAGTTGAACTGGCTTTCGCCGGTCTGATCAGGTGCAGGCGCATGCGCTGGCCGCCTCTGTTGACCAAGGCTGATGGCACTGAGTTCGGCAAGACCGAGTCCGTGCCGTCTGAGCTTTGACCGTGAGCTCACCAGCTACGCCTTCCACCAGTTCTTCCTCAACACGGAGGACGCTGAAGGTGGCTGATTACTGAAAGTGTTCAGCTTCCGAACTCGTGAGGAGATCGAGGAGCTGGAGAAAGGCCACTGATAACGAACCTCACGACGCGGCTGGCTCAGAGGCTCTCGCTGACGACGTCACTGACATCGTGCATGGAATCGATGAGCGGAAGGGAGTGGTGGCTGCTGCCACGGCTCTGTTCGGTCGAGGAGAGCTGTCCGGGTTGTCGGAGGAGACTCTCGGGGGAATCGTGCATGAGCTCAAGGCTCCGGAGGTGAAGCTCCCATTCGCTTTGGTGGATGCCTTCTGATTGCTGGGATCGGTGAGTCGAAGGCTGCGGCGCACGCGCTGTCCTCGAGGGGGCGCCTACGTGAACAACGGAAGATCACTGATCCCGAGTTCAGTCTGACGGAGACTGACCTCCCGGGTGAGTTGCTGTGCGATCGTGCGTAGGGGGCGGCGAACCGTCGGCGGGATCCAGATCAGAGTGAGATGATGTGACTTTCGCGCCGGCGATGCGGGGCTAGAAGACCTGCCCGCGGCATGGAGTTGCGTGATCTGATCTGGGCGTGTATCCTACCTCAGGCTCTTGGGGTGAACGTGATGGAAACCCCGATCCTGATCATCTGAATTTTTGGGGCGAGTGTGCGGTCGCGTGGATCCACTCAGGTCGCGAAGAAGATGCACGATCCGGGTTGACGGATTGAGGGATTGGGCTCTAAACTAGAACGAGCTTCGGTCAGACCGAAGCAAACTCAGAGCAAACATGATCAGGACTTGATTTGATCTATCAAAAAGAGTCCGGTGTAAAGTTGATCGAGTCGCCAGCCACACGGATGGCTTCCGAAAGTGAGAACTCAACAGCGTGCTTTAAGTCAATGCCATGGGGATGGATCAGAGATTCTTGGTTTGTTTCTTGTTTTTCCCTTTGATTGATTTGCTCCTGTGGCATGCGTGTTTGTGTGTGTTGTGGGGGTTTTGTTGGTGATTGGGTTCTCGTCGAATTGTTTTTGGATGTGCTGTGTCTGCATTGTTGTGTGTGTGGGTGTGTTTTTGTTTTTTCGATGGAGAGTTTGATCCTGGCTCAGGACGAACGCTGGCGGTGTGCTCACATACATGCAAGTCGAACGGTAAGGCCCTTTCGGGGGTACACGAGTGGCGAACGGGTGAGTAACACGTGAGTAACCTGCCCTCATCTCTGGGATAACAGTCGGAAACGGTTGCTAATACTGGATATGAGCCTGCAAGGCATCTTGTGGGTTGGAAAGATTTTTTTGGTTGGGGATGGACTCGCGGCCTATCAGCTTGTTGGTGAGGTAGTGGCTCACCAAGGCTTCGACAGGGTAGCCGGCCTGAGAGGGCGACCGGCCACATTGGGACTCGAGATACGGCCCAAACTCCTACGGGAGGCAACAGTGGGGAATATTGCACAATGGACGGAAGTCTGATGCAGCAACGCCGCGTGCGGGATGACGGCCTTCGGGTTGTAAACCGCTTTCACCTGTGACGAAGCTTTTTGTGACGGTAGCAGTAGAAGAAGCACCGGCTAATCTACGTGCCAGCAGCCGCGGTGGTGATACGTAGGGTGCGAGCGTTGTCCGGATTTATTGGGCGTAAAGAGCTTGTAGGTGGTTTTGTCGCGTCGGGAGTGAAAAACTCAGGGCTTAACTCTGAGCTTGCTTTCGATACGGGCTGACTTGAGGGAGGTGAGAATGGAATTCCTGGTGGAGCGGTGGAATGCGCAGATATCAGGAGGAACACCGGTGGCGAAGGCGGTTCTCTGGACCTTTCCTGACGCTGAGAAGCGAAAGCGTGGGGAGCGAACAGGCTTAGATACCCTGGTAGTCCACGCTGTAAACGGTGGGTCACTAGGTGTGTGGGGACATTCCACGTTCTCCGTGCCGTAGCTAACGCATTAGCACCCCGCCTGGGGAGTACAGGGCCGCAAGGCTAAAAACTCAAAAGGAATTGACGGGGCCCCCTGCACAAGCGGCGGAGCATGCGGATTAATTCGATGCAACGCGAAGAACCTTACCTGGGTTTGACATATGCCGGAAGCGTTCAGAGATGGGCGTGCCTTTTTGGTCGGTGTTTTACAGGTGGTGCATGGCTGTCGTCAGCTCGTGTCGTGAGATGTTGGGTTAAGTCCCGCAACGAGCGCAACCCTCGTCCAATGTTGCCAGCGGGTTATGCTGGGGACTCATTGAGACCGCCGGGGTCAACTCTGGAGGAAGGTGGGGATGACGTCAAGTCATCATGCCCCTTTATGTCCAGGGCTTCACGCATGCTACAATGGCTGCCGGTACAGATGAGCTGCGAGCCTGTGAGGGTGAGCGAATCTCAAAAGCCGGTCTCAGTTCGGATTGGGGTCTGCAACTCGACCCCGCATGAAGTCGGAGTCGCTAGTAATCGCAGATCAGCAACGCTGCGGTGAATACGTTCCCTGGGGCTTGTACACACCGCCCGTCAAGTCATGAAAGTCGGTAACACCCGAAAGCCGGTGGCCTAACCCTGTTTGGGAGAGAGCTGTCGAAGGTGGGACTGGTGATTAGGACTAAGTCGTAACAAGGTAGCTGTACCGAAGGTGCGGCTGGATCACCTCCTTTCTAAGGAGCCAATGGTTTTGTGTGGCTGGTTTGTTTCCTGGATGTCTCTGGGGGCTGGTCATGTTTTTGGTTTCTGGGTGGAACATTGGCTTTTACCATGTTGTGTGGTGGCGCGTCTGTTGGGTTTTGAGGAGGTCGGTGGTCTTTGTGTGGCTGCGTTTTCTGTGTGTCCCAGCTCTCCGGTTTTGTGTCGGGGGTTTTGGGGGTGTGTGTTTTGAGAACTTTATAGTGGACGCGAGCATCTTGTAGTTTTTGTTGTTGGTTTGTTTTTGGCAAGCTACTTAGTGCGATCGGTGGATGCCTTGGCACCAAGAGCCGATGAAGGACGTTGTAACCTGCGATAAGCCCAGGGAGTTGGTAAACGAGCTGTGATCCTGGGATTTCCGAATGGGGAAACCTTGATGTCCGGAGTTGTGTCCGGTGACCTCTGCCTGAATGTATAGGGTAGTTGGAGGGAACGCGGGGAAGTGAAACATCTCAGTACCCGTAGGAAGAGAAAAACAATAGTGATTCCGTGAGTAGTGGCGAGCGAAAGCGGAGGAGGCCAAACCTGGTGCCGTGTGATAGCTGACAGGTGTTGCGGTGCGGGGTTGTGGGGATGCGATGTGGTCTGGCTGTTGACGGACCGGCGAGTTATAAATGATGGATGAAGTTGAGCTGGTTGGAAAGCTAGAGCGTAGAGGGTGATACTCCCTGTAGGCGTATGTCTGTCACTCGTTGTCGTTTTTCCCAAGTAGCACGGGACTCGTGGAATTTCGTGTGAATCTGGGCAGGACCATCTGCTGCTTCAAAATACTCCTTGGTGACCGATAGTGTATTAGTACCGTGAGGGAATGGTGAAAAAGTACCCCGGGAGGGAGGAAATAGTACCTGAAACCGGTCGCATACAATCCGTCGGAGCTCAAAACTTGTTTTGGGTGACGGCGTGCCTTTGAAGAATGAGCCTGCGAGTTAGTGGTGCGTGGCGAGGTTAACCCGTGTGGGGTAGTCGTAGTGAAAGCGAGTCCCAATAGGGCGTTGTAGTCGCGTGCTCTCAGACCCGAAGCGGGTGATCTATCCATGGCCAGGGTGAAGCGAAGGTAAGACTTCGTGGAGGGCCCGAACTCACTTGGGGTTGAAAACCGAGGAGATGAGCTGTGGATAGGGGTGAAAGGCCAATCAAACTCCGTGATAGCTGGTTCTCCCGAAATGCATTTAGGTGCAGCGTTGCGTGTTTCTTGCCGGAGGTAGAGCACTCGATGGTCTAGGGGCCCATCAAGCTTACCGAAATCAGCCAAACTCGAATGCCGGTAGTTAGAGCGTGGCAGTGAGACTGTGGGGATAAGCTTCGTAGTCGAGAGGGAAACAGCCCAGATCATCAGCTAAGGCCCCTAAGAGGTGACTAAGTGGAAAAGGATGTGGAGTTGCGTTGACAACCAGGAGGTTGGCTTGAAAGCAGCCATCCTTGAAAGAGTGCGTAATAGCTCACTGGTCAAGTGATTCTGCGCCGACAATTTCAGCGGGGCTCAGTTATCCGCCGAAGCTGTGGCATTCTACATGTGTGACCGGAAGGTTGCGTGGATGGGTAGGGGAGCGTCGTGTGCGTGTTGAAGCGGTGGGGTGACCTGGTCGTGGAGTGCATACGAGTGAGAATGCAGGCATGAGTAGCGAATGACGGGTGAGAAACCCGTCCGCCGATTATCCAAGGGTTCCAGGGTCAAGTTAATCTGCCCTGGGTTAGTCGGGACCTAAGGCGAGGCCGACAGGCGTAGTCGATGGACAACGGGTTGATAGTCCCGTACCGGCGAAACAACGTCCCGTGCTGAGGCGCGCGATGCTAAGCATGCGAGACTGTCTGTTGCCTTTTCGGGGTGGCGGGTGGTTGAGTCTGTCGACCCGAGTGTGTAGCAGGCAAGCTGCGGAGGGACGCAGGGAAGGTAGCTCATCCTCACGCGTTGGTTGTCTGAGGCTGAGGTGTGTAGGGTGGGGATGTAGGTAAATCCGCATTCCGTGATGCCTGAGACATGATGGGGCCCGCACCGTTTGTGGGTTCGGGTTGAGTGATCCCTATGCTGCCTAGAAAAGCTTCGTTAGCGAGTTGTTAGCCGCCCGTACCCTAAACCGACACAGGTGGATAGGTAGAGTATACCGAGGCGATCGACAATCGTGGTGAAGGAACTCGGCAAAATACCGTAACTTCGGGATAAAGGGGGACCTGACGACGTGTTAGAACTTGCTTCTGAGGCGTTGAGGGTCGCAGAGACCAGGCCCAAGCGACTGTTTACTAAAAAACACAGGTCCGTGCCAACTCGTAAGAGGACGTATACGGACTGACTCCCTGCCCGGTGCTGGAAGGTTAAGGGGAACTGTCAGCCGCATTTTGTGTGGTGAAGCGGTGAACTTAAGCCCCAGTAAACGGCGGTGGTAACTATAACCATCCTAAGGTAGCGAAATTCCCTTGTCAGGTAAGTTCCGACCTGCACGAATGGAGTAACGATTTGGCGCTGTCTCCACCACGAACCCGGTGAAATTGCATTACGAGTAAAGATGCTCGTTACGCGCAGCAGGACGGAAAGAACCCGGGACCTTACTATAGTTTGGTATTGGTGATCGGTGTGACTTGTGTAGGATAGGTGGGGAGACTGTGAAAGCCGGGACGCCAGTTTCGGTGGAGTCGTCGTTGAAATACCACTCTGGTCACTCTGGTTATCTCAACCCTAGGACCGTTATCCGGTTCAGGACAGTGCCTGATGGGTAGTTTGACTCGGGGCGGTCGCCTCCCTAAAAGGTAACGGAGGCGCCCAAAGGTTCCCTCAGCCTGGTTGGCAAATCAGGTAGCGAGTGAAGGCACAAGGGAGCTTGACTGCAGAGACCGACGGGTCGAGCAGGGACGAAAGTCGGGACTAGTGATCTTCTGGTAGCGAATGGAAGCGCCAGGACTCAACGGATAAAAAGGTACCCCGGGATAACAGGCTGATCTTGCCCGAGCGTCCATAGCGACGGCATGGTTTGGCACCTCGATGTCGGCTCGTCGCATCCTGGGGCTGGAGTCGGTCCCAAGGGGTTGGGCTGTTCGCCCATTAAAGCGGCACGCGAGCTGGGTTTAGAACGTCGTGAGACAGTTCGGTCCCTATCCGCTGCGCGCGTAGGAGTCTTGATGAAGGGCTGTCCTTAGTACGAGAGGACCGGGACGGACCAGACCTCTGGGTGTGCTCAGTTGTTCCGCCAGGAGCACGGCTGGTTGGCTACGTTGGGAGAGTGATAACCGCTGAAAGCATCTAAGCGGGAAGCACGCTTCAAGATGAGGACTCCCACACCGTCAAGGTGGTAAGGCCCCTGCAGACCACGGGTCCGATAGGTCGGACGTGGAAGCACAGTAATGTGAAGCTGACTCGATACTCAATAGGCCGAGGGCTTGCCACAACAACAACAACTACTACTCGCGCGTCCACTATGAGTATCCCAAAACACACACACCAACACCACAACAACAGAAAACAAATATTGTATCGTGTCACAGGACTTGTTCACGGTGGCCATAGCGAGAGGGAAAACACCCGGTCCCATCCCGAACCCGGAAGTTGGCCTCCCAGCGCTGATGGTACCGCACACGCGAGTGTGTGGGAGAAATGAGACGCCGCCGGACACACAGCCACCCTGTCACACCGAGCGTGTGGCGCACAACCCACCACACATGGTGAAAGTTGGGTTCCCCGGGTCGCTTTGGGAGGAATCGAACCATGGGTTTTTAAGAAAATCCCGAGGATGGTGCCCGGGAGAAGCGTGGTGAACGCGCGTCGCGGTTCTCGTGATCGGCAAAGGCACTGCCGCAAATTCGGGGCCGCGCTGGAGACTGGGCGAGGCAGAGAAACAAGAGACAGAAGCCGGGAAGAGCACGTGGCACCGGGGAGGTCGCAGTGGCGACCGTGCTTTTCGCAGCCGTGAAGAGCGGCGGGGAGGAGTGACTCTCGGGGCGCTCGAAAACGTGGGCCCTTCGACAAGATGGAGAGCGCGAGGCGCGGGTTTTTCGTGACGCCCGAAAAGGGCAGGCCAGAGATCATAACCGTGAACCGCGAAACAGAGGCGCTCGTGATGATGAGGAGCGCCGCGTGCCAAAACCGGGGACGGCCCCAGCGCCGAACGAGCCGCCCACACCCGAGAACTTTGACGAATCCCTGTTGCCCGCCAGCGTGCGTGCGGTTGAAAAGGCCGCCGGAAAAGACCTGGCCCAAACGGTGGGGCTCGCCATATCCTGCAGCTGGCGAGTTGCTGGATGTCGATCCTGAACCGGCCCATCGGCATGCAGAAGCTGCAGGAGGCGGGCGGGAGCGTCGGTGGTCCGGGGAAGCAGCAGCTGAGACGGCTTCATTGCCGGGCACTACGACATCCGCGCTGAAGAGAGTTCAAACCATCAGACGGATGAATGGAGACGAACTCCTGCCGGTTCTCGCGGACTGCGCGATGCCCCTGGGACGGCATCGTGACGCACTCAGTCTGCTCGCGACCTGACCCGGGAACGAAGAAACTGGGAGCTTCGTATCCGAGTGCATCCTCGTGGGAAGCAAACGGAATTAAACGACCTCGGACGGCGTGGAGAGGCGCTGAGTGCTGAAACAACGATTTCCCACCAAAGTCGGTCCGAAATTCCGCACAGGCTCGTCTGCTGCGCTACGCCTACGCTGACCTGCTGGAACGTGAAAGGACGGGATGATGCCGCACGGGGAATGGTTCGAGTCTGCAGCTCGACTGGATCCTGAGAGGACAGCTCCTGACGCCGCAGAGCGAATCGCGACTCTTGACGGCGTCACCCTGCCGAGATTTCAGAACTGGTTTCTGGAACTGAGGAAGATCTTGAGACGCGCGACAGAGAAGACCGGTGGTCGACATGGAAGACGCAATCGAAACGGGTGATCAACCTGGTTTCCTGAGGAAGAAATCGCCGAGATTCTTGAGGAGATCGACGAGGAGCCGGGTGACGCCACTCGTCTCGAGCTATGATGCCGCCCTGTTCGATCTCGACGGGGTGATTTATCTCGGCGAATGCCATCGATGGGGTGTGTGGGGCGTTGCGCAGCTGCGCGAAAGAGGGAATCCGGCTCGGTTTTCGTCATCCAACAACGCGGCGCGTCTCCGACCGCTGTCGCCCAACACCTGCGCGCTCGGGATCCGTCAGCCGATGATTCGGACGTGGTCAATTCGACCCAGGCCATGGTGCGTATGCTCCGCAGAACTACCGAGCAGGAAAACTCCTGGTGAGTGGGCACTGATGCACTCGCATCCCAGCCCGCCGGACGGCGGTTTTGGTGCCGGTCTCAGCCCTGGAGGAGAGACCCTGCAGCCGCTGTGCACAGGAGCTATCATCACGCAAGCTCCCTGACCTCCTGGAACTCTGGCGCTATCGCCATCCAAAAGGAGCAGCACGGTATGCCACAAACCCGGACCAGACTCGCCCCACCGAGCGTGGAATCTTGCCGGGCTGTGGCGCGCAAGTTGACCCTGAGGATAGCGGACTGCGTCGTGTTTCGCCCCTCCATGGCGGGCAAGCCGTTCCGTTGCCTCTCTCGATGAAACCTGGTGCTTGCGTCTTGCAGCGAAGCGTCCCGCTTGCGTCGTGACACCGCATCACCGACACGGACATCATTGGCGCGCAGAAATGTCGGCATTGATTCGCTGTTCGTGCTTTTACAGGAGCGCACGGTAAAGTATGATCCCGCAGCCGCCGATCCCATCGGTCGTCAACGCACATCGGCTATGACATCACCCGCTCTGGTTGCTGGCCCGTGCGGTGGCACTCATCGGGAACGGGTTTCGTCGCAGGGACGCAGAAGCCTCCGGATCATCGACGGAAGCGCCGACACGGATATCGTTCGGAGGAAGGTCGTGAAGGGCAGCTCCGATCTGTTGCGGGTGCGCTGGCGCCACGCTGGAGATTCAATGCTGAGGGCGGCGAGGTGTTGGCGCTGGAATGGATCTACTGCGGTGACGGGTATCACCTCGTGACGTCGTCATTCCGCAGAGAGACGCATGACGTCCGAGGCGATGGCATAATACCACCATGGCGTGAAAGGCTTGCAGAAACTACCGGGCTGATGAGGCAATATCAGCTGGAAAGCGGCTCGCTGAGCGGCTTGGCTGAGGCGCCGCCCAAACCCGAAGCGGAGCAGCGGCCGGAGGTGGGTGGCAGGATCGGTGAGGTAGCCACCGACGGTGGAACTGTCATCCGAGGGCTGGCGCGTCTCCGTGCAGGCGTCCGCCTCGTGGCGGAGAGGTCGTGCTCAAGCGTCGCGGCGCCATGTACAGCGGAAACCTGCGATGAGTGTGGACACCGAGACCGATATAATCCGCTGGATACCGCCGAAGTGCGCGTCTCGATGCCGCCTTACAAACTTCTGTGATCGACCAGTCTGAGACTCCATGGACGGGCGGCGCGTGCCGGTGCGGCGTCGACCGGATTCGCGCAGGTGGCATTGGCGCAGGGCAGCGCCGGTCTACACGTGGTCGACGTTGGGCACCATCATTGGCCGCCGCCGATCCGTCCGCTCGATCCGCGAGGTCCGGGTTCGGGAGGGCCTGGTGCTGCGTGCTGACCCTCACCCTGGGCGATCTGGATGAGAAGTGTCGCGACGTCGTTGTCAGGGACGTCTTCCACTCTCAATCACGCTTCAGCGCTAATCGCTCCTCGGGGTTCGCTGCACCACAGCCAGCCTTTCTGCCGTGGTAGCGCCACAAATCTCGAGGTGGGAGAGAGAACGCCCTCGGAGCAGTGCGGGAGCAGGTCCTGTGACTTCGGCTGCGTGAGGAAGCGTGGATGCCGTTGCCGGAGCTGCTGGGATCTCGGATGCGGGTGTGCGACTGGCGTGGTCCCAGTCCAGTTTGCGGCAGGCGGCAGTCAGGAGTTCTTCATTCCGTGATTTAGTGTTCACTCGCGGCGCTCCAGTACCCTTGAGCGACCGTGGAAGCGAGGCCGTCGCGTCGTGCTGCTTGCACCCGGAACGTCTCGGCTCACTGGACGCGGCAACGGCTTTCAAGCGAGCCAGATGCCCGGCTTCGGTTCCTGAGCTTCTCCCGATGATGTGGAACGTCTGACCTTGTACCCGGCGGATCTGACTCACATCGACAAGAAACCGGCGCGAACTGGTCGAGTCGTCTGCGATGGCACCCCTCACGAGGCACCAGGGCATGGCCCAGCCCTGACGACTCCGTTGTTGGGGATCAACACCGGCATGTTGGTTTTCCTGGGCCGGAAAACCCTGGATCTCACATCGCTGCAGGCGTAGTGATCGAAAGACGCCACAGCCGGCAGCGCCTGGTGCTACGAGCTCAGTGACCAATGTCGTCCGGGACGATTCTCTATGGTCCTCTTTCGCGGTCAATGAGGTGCTGTCGCTGTGAGAAGTTCGATGCGGGAAGATGCTGAACGTCCTCGCAGTATCGCTGCTGGTGCCCACCCGCTCTCCCGATGGGGATGTGCGACGGGGTCTTTGCTGCTACCATCGGATCCACCGCCCACGCGTTTCCGGGCGGTGGGCACCGTTGTGTGGCCAGAAGGTGCGAGGCGATGTTGCTGGTCTCTTGTCCGCTCACACACGCCTTGTTCAATATAGTGCTCGGCATGAGTGCTCGCTCCCGACTCGCCGCTCCCTCGAGCTGGGGGCCGGTGCCGCAGGGCATCATCTGGTGGTGGCAGGCGCAGCCTTTCGAGGTGGGATCCGACATCGGTGGCATCAGCCAGCGGGCATCCGCTGCTAACCGGCAAAACTCCTCAGGCAACCCCGTATCTGTAACGT
>BNJT01000102.1_pt1 | contig 88608 bp, 84 predicted proteins | sample 8540491 | NCBI WGS metagenome assembly BNJT01 (sample SAMD00202455, study PRJDB9452) | human saliva metagenome | host: Homo sapiens | reverse complement strand
ATCAATGCATTCGTTTATAAAATGCCTTAACAAATAATACTCATACAAAACTATAAAACCATCAGCATAAATCTATGCTGGTGTGTCTCTTTGAATAATACTTATAATCAACCTATGTCAGAAACAATTTTTATTTCTCTTCGAATTTTTAGTTTTAGGAAATATATGTTTATCAAGGAGTTAAGAGTTTGACTCAAAAATCCTTTTTATCAGAGGAGGATATATCATGGTTAATGCCCTGATTTATGCGGTTATTTTCTATTTTGCTGTTATTAAGCCAGACTCTTCCAAAGTTCCTTTCATGATGAATATTGTAATGATATTCATTGTCCCAAAATTGGTCATGGTTCTTTTTCTTTTTGGTGGATGATATTCTTCGGTTTGGGAAGTATTTGTTCAGACTTTTTCTGCCAAGGGAAGCCACTATCCAGAGAGGAGAAAATTCTTGGTTTGATGGCTTTAAGCGGTACTATACTGCTTTCTCTGCTGTGATAGATGGCATTATTTTTCGGGAAATATCGCCATATTTTTAAGAAAAGTAAAATTAAAATTTAAAAATCTTCCCAAAAGTTTCAAAGGTTATAGAATTGTCCAAAATTTCCGATGTTCATAGTGGGAGTTTCTCTGACCCTTCCAAGCTGCAGCACGCTAGATTTAATCAATGAGCAAAACCTGATTTAGTGCTGCTTTTACAGGAGATATGGTGAATAATTATGTTGATGAGTTTAAGCCTTTATCTCTTTATTTTTCTCAAATTAAGGCTAAAAGACTGGGAAGTTTTCCGTTTTGGGAAATCACGATTATGGATTTTATGGCCAATGGAATACGAGCGAGGAACAAAACAAATATCCCAAAACTAATTGATTATCAAAAACAAGCAGGTTTCGAAATGCTCTGAAATGAGCATAGAGTTTTTGAAAGAAATGGCGAAAAATCTATCTTTAGGGTGGAAAACTGGGAGAGGCGCTCTTTCCTCAGTTTGGTGATTTGGATAAAGCTGTAAAAGGTGTTCCCACGGATGGTGAAAGTACTGATGTCGCACGACCCTACGCATTTTGATGCGGTGGTAAAGACCCATCCCTCTGATATTCAGCTGACTTGTCTGGGCATACGCATGAATGCAGTTTGGTCTTGATTTGAAAAATGTGAAATGGTCGCCAGTGCAGTATCGCTATAAAAGATGGATAGATTTATACGAAAGTATGGGAAAATATCTCTATGTGAATAGAGGTTTCGGGGTTATTATTTTCTTGTGGAGAGTTGGGATTTATCCAGAAATCACTTTGATAGAGTTAGATTAAAAGCTATACAATTGTATAGCTTTTTATTCATTAATAATCTATGATATTAGTTTTTCATTTCAGCGATGGTTTCTGCTGGTTTTCTCCATTAAAAATTCCAGACCCAGAAACTATAATATCCGCTCCAGCCTCTGCAACTTCCTCAATATTATTAAGTTTTTATTCCGCCATCTACTTCTATCTCTATATGATTATAGCCTTTTTCCATAATCATTTGTTTAAGTCTTTTTATTTTTATTTAATGCATTAGGGATAAAGGACTGCCCGCCAAACCCTGGGTTCTACAGACATTATCAACACCAAATCTATTTCCTCCAATACCTCTTCTATAACGCTTAAACTCGTATAGAGGATTTAGAGCCACGCCACTTTTTACAACCCAGACTTCTGATATGCTGCAATGTTCTATGAAGATGAGTACAAGTCTCAGCATGAACAGTGAGATAGTCTGCTCCCGCCTTTACAAAATCCTCCACATATCGCTCTGGTTTTTCTATCATAAGATGAACATCAGCAAGGAATAGAAGAATTTTTCTTAATCGCTTCCACTACGGGAATTCCTATGGTAATATTTGGGACAAAATGTCCATCCATCACATCTATATGCAGAAGATCTGCACCAGCACTTTCCAGCATATGGATATCTCTACCAGATTACAAAAATCCGCAGACAGCAGAGATGGTGATATCTCTTTTCATGGTTTATTTTTAGTGATTATTCCTTTTATGAATTCCTTCTATGAATCTTATAGAGCCAGATTTAGCGCTGATAACTACACTTTTTAGTAGTAATAGTTCCGTTTTCATGGAATTTGACCCGTCCAGATAGCCTCCACTCGTGATTCCCTGTCGCAGAAAAAGACTGCATTTTCAGACTTTATCAAGTATCTAAAATGTATGACTCACTGATGTCAATATTTTCTTTTTCAAATTGGCTATTTCAGATTCCAGCCGTGGCGCTCTCATTCCCGTGCATTCCGCCGTTAAGGGCTTTTCACTGCACACGCCACCAAAACGCCTCTGGCGTACCGCCTATTCCCATCAATACATCCACTCCTGTGTCTGGCATTGCTGCTAAAAAGCGCCCCCTAAAACATCCCCATCTGTGTGTAGTGTAATCCTGTTCTCCCGCTTTTTCTAATCTCTTCTATCATAGCTTTTTGTGGCGAGGTTTACTCCAAAATATAAACCATCAAATCATTTACTTTTTGCCTTCCGCCTCTGCTATTCTATTAAGGTTTTCTATAACGGATTGGGTAATGTCTATCACATTTTTTAGCCTCTCTCCTACTACCAGTTTATTCATATAGAGCGAACTCCTGGATCCCACATACTCCTTGGTCAGAAGCTGCAATCGTAGCAATGGCATTGGGTCTTCCAAGAGCAAGAAGATTAGTCTCTCCACTGGATTCACAGCGATATCCACACGAGGTCCATTTCCATTTCCCACCGTTTCGCCGTTGTAGGCTATAGGTGCATCATCTTTTTCTCCTTCACCGATGATGATAGTTCCGTGGACATCTATATACCGAAGAGTTCACGCATCCCATCCACCGCCGCTTTGTCCCCTCCGTTCTTGTCTCCTGTTCCTATAAAAGCTGCCGCAGAAAGCAGCGAGACCCGGTAACTCTCACAAGCTCCATTGCGATGTTATAATCTAGTTTTGACATTGTTATTAGTTTTGGTGTTAAAAATATAAAATATCTGGCTGCAAAAAGTTTACAGCCAGATTTATTATTTTCTTAGGATGAAGCTTAATTTTTAGCACGATAACTCCACTTATGATGAGTAATATGCCTAGTGTTCGTCATGAATGTAAGAGCATCATTATAAAACACTACTCCCACCACGAATGCTCCCACGGCTCCTATGCTCTGTCCAAACGCCATAGGCTGTAATCCATAGGAATTGTTTTCTGTGCCACCCAAAGCAGAGCGCTACTCACTCCCATACATACTACAGCTATGGTCATTCCCTGCCAGCGGAAGTTTTCATTTCCAGCCAGTTTTAGACCGATAGGCCATGCCGATTTCGAAAAGTCCTGCTAAAATCAAATACACCCAAGCCATTATTTCAAAGCTTTTGTCTTACATATTCTAACTGATTAGCAGACAATAGTTTATTAGATTTATCTACGATAAAAATCAGCATATTCTTTCACAGAACACTTTTCCTGGAGCTCTGAAATCGAACTGCTCTGGTTTTTCTTTTGAAGAATTCTCCTGAACTCTTGTCCAAACCAATCTACCATCAGTATCGATATTTACTTTTTGTAACACCCAATTTCACTGCTCTTGCGAATTCATCAGCATTCACACCTTGTGCAGAAGGTCCATAGCACCACCAGCAGCATTGATTCTTTCTACCCAGCTCTGGAACAGAACTTGAACCGCATTACCAAAGGAAAACCTGGAAGCTGTCTTTGGATTTCTTCGATTCTGTCAAAGTGAAGTCTTTGCTTCCTGAAAACTTGTAAGCTCCGTGACTTGTTCGAGAGCAACAGCTAAAGAGTCACAACCTGCAAAGCTCTGCTGAATTTTTAGCTTCTAGTGGGTCTGTAAGCATCGCGTGTTTTTCCATCAACTTGGATATCTTTCTTCCACACCTCCTAGCATCTCCTAATTCAGACTCTACGCTGATTCCCTTTAGCGTGAGCTCTTTCCACTACTCTTTTCGTGATTTCTACATTTTTCCTCAAAAGACCTCGTGAGATGCATCAATCATCACTGAGCTATAAAATCCTGAATCTATACAGTCATAGCATACGTCTGCTCATCTCCGTGGTCCAAATGCACCGCGAAAATAAGGTCTCGGGTAGATTTCTTCAGCAGCACGGATGATGCCTTCTATCATTTTAGGGTTAGCGTAGTTTCGCTCCTTTTGATAACTGAACGATGAATGGCGCCTGTGCTTTAGCATGTCCTTCGAAAAGCCCTAAAGCCTGCTCCATGTTGTTAATATTATACGCCCTACTGCAAATTTCCCGTATGCAGCCTTGAATAATTGATCGGTAGTAACTATCATTTCTTTTATTTTTATTGGTTAATTTTTATTTTAATGAATTTACAGCCTCTACGATAGCATCAGTTGTAATTCCGAATTCCTTATAAAGTGTCTTATATGGCGCTGAAGCCTGAATCTGTCCAAGCCTATCACTGCCCTTCTAAACCTACATATTTATACCTAGCCCAAGGTAACACCTGCCTCGACAGCCACTCTTTTTCAGAATGTTTTTAGGCAAAACAGATTCTTTGTATTCTTGTGACTGCTCATCAAAGATATTGGTACTCGGCATAGAAACTATTCTTACTTTTACACCTTGTTCATTAAGTTTAGCTTTTTGCTTCATCAGCCAATTCCACTTCTGAACCTGTAGCAATGATAATCGCCTCAAAATCTTTGTCTTCGCAAAGAACTATCCTCCTTTTCTGAGCCTCTTCAAATTTTGCCCATCCAAGTCCTGCTCTATCATAAACAGGAAGATTTTGTCTGTAAGAACTAAACAAGTAGGTCCTATTCTTTAATGCTGATTTCCAAGCTTCTGCAGTTTTCACTAGCATCCATAGGACGGATTACAGTCATATTTGGAATCATTCTATATGCCCATAGGTGTGCTTCTGGCTGGTGCGTAGGCCCATCCTCTCCTAATCCGATAGAATCATGAGTAAGCACACACCACCTGCTGCTCCATAAGAGCCGACATACGCATAGCAGGTCTCATATAATCCGAGAACACGAAGAATGTCCCGAATAAGGCAGAACTCCTCCATGAAGAGCCATTCCGTTCATTTCATCGCCGCCATACCATGCTCACGCACTCCGTACCTGATGTATCTTCCTTTCGGGTTTTTCAGCGAGAAAGACTCCTCTCTGCTGGAAGCGTGTTGTTAGATGGTGTCAAATCCCGCTGGAACCACCCATCAGCTGAGGAATATATTTCGCTATATGATTTAGAACCGTCCCCGAAGCGGAACGAGTGGCGATTGCTTTCTCAGAACTGAACTGAGGAATATCAAGAGCTTCTTTGGAGATTTCTCCTTTGATGCTGTTTTCTAATTCTTTAGCTGCCTCTTGGTTTTTATTTTATAATTTTCCCAAAGCTCATTCCATTTGCTTTCAAGATTTTGTCCTTTTTCTTGAGTTTTAGCCTTAAATCAGAAATTTCATCTGGAACGAAGAAAGATTTGTCTTTGAAGACCTAATTTTTCTTTCATCAGCTCGATTTCTTCCGCTGGGAAAGGCTCTCCGTGAGCTTTGGAAGTTCCTGCTCTATTCGGCGAACCAAAACCAATGATGGTTTTACAAATGATGATAGACGGCTTAGATTTTTCTTTTTGCTTCTGCTATAGTAGTATTGATTTGGTCATAATCATGCCCATCAATCTCAAGAACCTACGCCATCCATACGCCTCAAATCTCTTTCTGGTATCTTCCGTGAAAGAAATATGCGTAGGCCCATCTATCGTGATGTTATTGCTGTCATAAAAGCATAATCAGTTTTCCTAATTTATTATGCCCAGCAAAAGAACACGCCTCGTGGAAATTCTCTTGCAGACAGCCATCACCTGCCACCACATAAGTCATAATGGTCTATAATCTCACTGCCTCTCTATTATATCTTGCTGCCAAAGAAGCCTCTGCCAGAGCAAAACTCTACTGCATTGGCTACGCCCTGTCCTAATGGTCCCGTAGTGGTCTCTACTCCAGCCGTTACGAAGTTTTCTGGGTGCCCAGGAGTTTTACTTCCCCATTGTCTAAATGCTCTTCAAATCATCCATTGACAAATCATATCCTGTAAAGGTGCAACAAGCTGTAAATACATACTACCATGCCCTGCTGATAGGATAAATCTGTCTCGGTTGAGCCATTTAGGGTTTTTCAGGTTAAAATTCATATGTTCAGACCAGAGAACAGCACATATATCTGCCATCCCAAGCGGCATCCGGGTGTCCAGAGTCTCGCCGCTGCCACACCATCCACAGAGAGTCCTCTAATAGTGTTCGTAATGATTTTTACAAGAGTTCATATATTTAAAATTGGTTTTTATTTACTTTTTACATAAAAATAGAGACGACAATTATCCTTATCTCTTATTATTTCAGCCAAAAATAACTCCACAACATGCTTGCCAAGCACCATCTCTTTTTATTGGGTACAAAACTCTATTTTATTTAAAAATTACTTTTGGTAAAGGTAAGAAATAAATCCAACATACAACTCAAATTTTGGATTTAAAAGTTTTTCGTTCTTTAACTTTAGGCTTTATTTGAAAAATTTATAAACTCTGACCATAAATAAAAGAGGAAGATTGTTTCTTCCTCTTTATTTTTAATATCCCAATAATTTTAGAACATCTTCTGGTTTTTTGTTGCTGAAAATTTCTGTATTCAAATTCTCCATCTTCATTTTTGGTAATCAAAATATGTCTCGGCTGAGGAATTAAGCAATGATGCACCCTCCAAAACCACTGATGGTTTCCTGATAAGCCCCTCGTATTGAAAAATCCAATATACAAAGGTTTGGTATCACTGAATACAGGCAGATAAATAGCATTGGTATGCGTTCAGAATTATAGTAATCCTCTGAATCACAGGTAAGTCCTCCTAAAAACCCTTTCGCAAGAGTCTTCCCAGCGGTTCAGCGGGAGCATGATGAAATGTCTGGAGACAGCCCAAGTATCTGCAAAGTAGTCATAAAACTACTATCATCATGTCCCATTTTTCTGTCGTTCTGTCTTTTCTGACTAATAATCTGGTAAAGATTAGCCCTGCCTCTCCTACCGTAAATGAGCCAAATTCAGTGTAAATGTTAGGTTCTTCTACGCCTCTTCCTCGCAGAATTTCTTGATTTGAGATACAATCTCGTTAATCATATACTCATAATCATAATCAAAATTAAGAGAAGTTTTTATAGGCAGTCCTCCACCATGTTTAGAATCTCACTCTGGCGCGATTTTTCTTCAAACGAGCATAAACACGCAGACATTTGAATAATTCGTTCCAGTAATATGCGGTGTCTTTTTATTCCTGTATTGATGAAAAAATGAAGCATTTTCAACCTTGCGTTAGGATGCTCGGCTATTTTGGCTGTAATATGGGATAATGTCCTTATAACCAATTCCCTAACCTTGAGGTATAAAACTCAAATTTGAGCTCTTCCTCCGATGCAATCCGAATTCCTATATTAATGTAGTATCAATCGCTTTCTGTGAGCTTGTCCAGTTCACGATAATTATCAATAATCGGCATTACATTCTCAAAGCTGTCATTGATGAGATTGGATATTTTTCAAGGTAATCATCTGTCTCTGAATCCGCTTTGCATATTACCTCCTAGTATCCTTATTTACACGCCTTTTTCGTAAAAGCTTTTTCACAATATCAACATCAAAGTAGAAGAAGTTTCATGCATATTTCATTTTTCAAAGCCTCTTCCAGCACAAACGAAAAATGGCTGGATTTCAGTGCAATAACAGTACCTGTAGTCCTTTTTGTATTCATCAATAGCTTCTGCAAAACCACTTTTTAGCCCGCTGAATATTTTGTGAAAATCTTGGGCAAGTAGCTTATTTTTCAATGGAGTGCCAAATTTTTCAACGACACTGCATTAGATTAATCCCATGAAAATGAAGGCTATCACTCTCCATAATCAAACTCTCTTCCTGAGGAAAAAATAAAGAGTCTGGTCTATCAGCTCTGAGTATTTTATTTTCATTAATGCTAATAAAATTTTAAAATATTAAATCAAGTATGCAAAGGTCTGAAAATTGATTTATTCATAATTAAATTTTTAATATTTTTATTTCTAACTTCCCAACTCGTTGTAAACTTTCATTAAGTCCTTGAAAATCTGCTCATCGGTAAATTTTTGAACAAAAGCAAGTCCTTTTTCTGCTCGGAATCTGCATTCCTCGGGATTATCCCACAACTGTTTGATTTTAAAACCGAATATCCTCCACATCCAGCGGACTGACATACAGAGAGTGCTCTCCTCCAGCCTCTGGAAGACAGCTCGTATTGCTCGTAATGACGGGCGTTTCCGAAAACAAAGCCTCTATCACAGGAATACCAAAGCCCTCAACAAACTTGGATAAATGAAAATCTCCGCCAAGCGATAAATTCCGCCAGCTCCTGCATAGAAACATTCTCCAAAAACAAGGCTTGACTTTATTTTTGCAAGTTCCTGCTCTATTTTGGAAATACTTGGTCTTCTTTTCCTACCACAACCAGCGGAATATCAGTACCTTGCAGAGCCTTCACCACCGAAAGCAGATTTTTCCGCCCTCTATAGTTCCCACATTTAGCAGAAATCTGTCTGGAAGACCGAATTTTTGTTTTATTTCTTTTCAGCTGTTCTTCGGAATATTTTTCCTTAAAAGCCTGATGACAGCCCTGATAAACCACCCTGATCTTCTGGAATTTTCAGAAATTCTGCAATGTCCCTTTTGGTCTGTTTCTGATATTGCGATGACCAAATCTGCCATTTCTATCGGCTTTTTGAACTTCCAAAAATGGATTTTCCTGTCAAAAACGAATACAATTCTGGATAGCGCACAAAAATTAAATCATGTATAGTTACGATATCGGTTTTTTTCGTTCCATTTTAAAGGAAGTTCTCCTGAAAGTCCATGGAAAATATTTAGTCCCAAATTCTGTGCATCCACGCCCATTTTAAGTTGTCTTATGAGCATTCCCTTTGAAACGGAAGCTATAGGAAACATTAGGAAGGGACAAAATATCCTTCCTCTTTGGCTTTTGTTTTTCGGCTGTGCGACAAACTCATCTTCAGCGAATATTCCGCTAAAATCCTTTACCAAATCACGAGAATAATTCCCAAGCCCAGAAGTATTGTGAAAAACCTCTTGGCATCAAATGCTATTTTCATTATTTTTGCTTTCGTTTGTATTAAATCTCTATAAAGACCTGTTTTCCAACCTTTTCGTTGATAAATTTCAGCAGTTCATCAAAGCGCTGTATCATTTCTTCGCCTGAATTTCGCATCACATAAGCTGGAAAATTAAATTCCTTTTTGGTGCAAATCGGTAAATTCCCACGGATGAAAATACAAAGCAGCGTATCTCGTTGATTTTTACGCACTTTGCTAATAAAAATTTAGTAAATCCACATACGGAAAATTACGAAACGAGAGCCAAAAAGCGGAATTCTAAACCAGCTCACAGCCGTTGGTATCTCGCCACAAGCCGTTTTCATTGAAAATCGTTTGGAAAACATGTAGTTTATTATATCTCCCAGGTAAAAGAGTGGGATTTACAGATGAGTTATACTCAAAACCAGCTTTTCACTTCTTCGGAATCCACTTCCTTTAACCTCGGCATTCGTAAGCCTTTTATTTCTACATTAAACTGATTTTCAAGAACTTCCCTTGGACATTTTCAAATGTTCGTTCTCAAAATTCAGAGTGATAATAGAGTATGAGAAGCCAGCTCGTGTCCCTCTGAAATGAGCCTTTCTATAAGGTCTGAACCTGCTGTGCAAAAACAACCGTAGAGAAGAAAGTTGCTTTGCATTATATCAAAATATCCAAAATGAAATCAATCCTTGCTGAGAAATCGCTATTTGCCTCTGAAAATCAATATTATAGCCATATTCCTTCGGCATATCAAATTTTCTATATCAAAACTAGGTAAATCATTTTTGTAATTATTAGTTTCTCTGTAAGTGGAATAGCCATACGGAGACAATGTAATCGGGATATGGTAATGCTGAGTATCCTTTATCTCAAAACTACTTATAAAAGGGTAAAAAGTTTTTGTTTTCAATCGTTCAAAAATAAGGGACAATATGAAAAGTTAGTTTATAGATTCCATTATTACTTTTTACCCGATTCTTCTTTCAAAATTCCTTAATTCTCCTGTTATTATCCGTGTATTTTTCGTCTATCACTACCCAATTTTGATTTTTATCTTGCTTTGATAGGCTGATTTTAACATTTGGAGCGGGTTTTCCTCGTGAAATATCCAAAATATGGCTTGACAATTGATATTTTTCTTGCGCCTGAATAAATGAGCTGAACAACACCAGCGACATTAAAATTATGGTTCTCATTTTTATGTATTTACAAATTTCTTCTTGAATGATATAACTTGGTCTTTCTTTGGTTTATAAAGATTTTTCCGATATAAATTCCTATAATTCCTAAGATAATGAGTTGCAAACTCTCCAAAAATACGATGGTCATTATCAGAGATGCCCAGCCTGATATTTCAGAGCCATTGATAAAAGCAAAAATCACATAAGGAATGTACAAAACAGATAAACTATGAGAAGAAAAAGCCCAAAAGCACTGCAAAATACAAGGGTTTCACACTAAAAGCCGTCACTCCCTGAAAGCCAATGACATATTTTTCATCGTATATTTGGTCTGTGTCCTGCAAAACGAGCCTGTGCTGTGTAAGGCAACATGTACTTGCTGAAAGCCTACCCAAGGGATCTATTCCAGCAGGAAAGGTTCATTTCATCATAGAACGGATGACCTTTACCACCGCTTGGTCCAACAAACGAAAAATCTGCTGAACCTTCTTTTTATCTCAATATCGGAAAGTAAATTTAGAATTTTATAAAACTGTTGTGATAGTTTTGCTGTTTTTCTTCCGAAATTTCAGCAGGATGAAGTCCGCAGTGTGGCTACCACTTGGTTGCCTTCTTCCCATTTCTGGATAAGTTCTGAAGGAGAGCAGGCGGATGCTGCAAATCACAATCCATCGATATAACCGCATCACCGAAAGCGTGGTTCAGCCCTGCTTTTACAGCCAGCTGATGTCCAAAATTCCGTGAAAAATGAAATATATTTTACATTTTTCATCCTCGCTGCTTAGTCTTTTTAGAACTTGAAGGGAATTATCCGTACTACCATCATTTACATAAATCAAAGAATATGAATATTCTGGCAATTTTTCAGAAAAACGCCCTATAATGGCTTCATACAGCGGGATAATATTTTTCGCTTTCGTTATAACACGGAACTATGATATCTCATTTTTCTTCATTTTCTTCAAAATTTAAAAACACACTTTTCCCCAAATGATACTCCAGCCAAATAAGTGCTGTGGAACAGCCCGTAAAGAATACCGAATAATATAGGGTTCTTTCAGATGGTTTGAATATATCCGTCGGAGAAAGTGATGCTAAAATAGCTAAGGATAATAAAATGATTTTCAGGGTTTTATTTTTATTTGGAGGAAACAAACCAAATTCCCTATTCCTACATAAGCGATGATATAGGTGCTGTTTTTCTGTCCCTGTGCTGAACAAACAGAGAAATATACTCACCGAAGCTAATAACAACAATCTGAACTTTAGGTTTTTATACTGATTTATTCTGCATAAGGCAGCGCAAATAAAACTAGTCCAATAGCAATCACCACCAAATTATTATTATAAATTCCTGTTCGCTGTAAAAATCCTAAAAGGGAAAGATTTTTGCAAATTATAATGTGAAGTGTCTAAGTTTGAGCCGTTTTTCTCTCGAAAGAGAAATATACCATCTCGTGATATTGTGAAATCACATAATCCGTTGAAGAATAAAGCATTGGCAAGCAAACCAACAGCCCAAGCCATAGCAGTCCAGACCACAAAAACGCCATTTGTCTTTGGCAAAAAGAAAAAATGCCAGACCTACAATTCCGTAAAGTTTCGTTAAAAGCCCAATAACAATGAACAGCGTAGCCCAGTGGCTTTTTCCTTTTTCAATGAAAAACAAACGCTCCCAAAAGCAGCGCTATAATGCTGATATTGAATTGCTGCATCGCTGCTGCAGTATATAAATCGTGAGCAGAGATGAATAAAACGCCTATAACAGCCCATTTCGGGAGAGGAAGCTGGCGAATAGCCCAATACAAAAATGCTGAATTAGCCAAAATCCATAGCGAACAGTGCCGAGCCACTAGGCAAAACAGCAAAAAGGCGCTATAATCCCGCTGAAAAATATTCCATAATGATTCATATCAAAATATTCCTCTGGATATGGAACATAAAAGCGGAAGCTGCTGTATCGTATGCCAGAAAACTCCTTTGAATATGAGATAGTTATTATGTTTTTCTGGTCGGAAAGCCGTCTGGAGAACAGCCATGATGACAACCCAAACCACAAAACACCAATAAAACGATAATTCTGAAAGAGCTTTTTATCATTAAATTCATAAAATTTAGCTAAACTGGAGCGAAGATAAGAATTTTTAAAAGAGATTCTTCATTATTCAATTTAAAAAACTATAAAAATCTATTTTTCCTCTACAAATAATTTTTCACTTCCATCAATTATAAATTTGACTCACACCCTTTAAATAACAACTTATCCTCCCTACAGTCTAGTTGTTTTGATAATGTTTATTTGAAAATTCCAGTCCTTCACCGCTTCCAAAAACGAAAAAGCGCCCTAATTAGAGCGCTTTACAATATATTATACAGAAACATTATTTTCTCTAAGAGCATCGTTAAGAGAGGTTTTCTTATCCGTAGATTCCTCTCTCTTACCGATAATTAGAGCAGCATGGCACCTGATATTCCCCTGCTGGGAATTTCTTAGTGTAGCTCCTGGTATCACTACCGAACGAGCTGGAACTCTGCCTTTTTAGCTCCACAGGTTCATTCCCTGTCACATCTCATGATTTTAGTAGATGCTGCAAGAACTACATTTGCTCCCAAAACTGCTTCTTTTTCACACGAACTCCCTCTACTACTATACATCTAGAAACCCACAAAAACATCATCTTCTATAATCACAGGAGCAGCCTGTAACGGCTCTAAAACTCCACCAATACCTACTCCACCACTTAGATGCACATTTTTACCAATCTGAGCACAACTACCACCGTAGCCCATGTATCCACCATAGTTCCGCTGTCTACATACGCTCCGATATTCACATAAGAAGGCATCAGAATAGCCCCTAGAAGCGATAAAAGCTCCCTCTCTCGCCACTGCATGAGGAACAACTCGAACTCCCTCTCTCTGCATAGTTTTTCTTTTAATGGAATTTTTATCATGGAACTCAAAAAGGCCCTACCTCTATCGTTTTCATCTGCTGAATAGGGAAATACATTACCACTGCTTTTTCACCCACTCATTCACCTGCCATCCATCAGAAACAGGCTCTGCCACTCTTATTTTCCCTAAATCTAGTTCACGGATTACAGAGCGAACAGCCTCCTGATAATCAGCTTGTTTTAACAATTCTCTATTTTCCCAAGCCTCTTCTATTTTTGTTGTAAACTCATTTTTATTACTAATTAAAATTTATAAATTCAAAAATATCGCATTTTTAAAGAACTCTTCTTGCGAAAAAGAAAAGCCTTATCCCAATAGGTTTCATCGAGTGAAGAAATAATCACACCTTTGCTCGTAGATGCATGGATAAATTTAATTTCCCCATCATTCGTTATCGTATGAACTATCCCCACATGAGAAACCCTCTTCCCGCCAGCAGTAGCAAAGAATAGTAAATCGCCATGTTTTACCTCTCGGATGCTTACTTCTCTGCCCTCTTTCGCTTGGTCGGAGGAGCGTCTGGTCAGCTTTTATATCATTCTCGCAAAAACAGTATTCACAAAACCAGAACAGTCAAATCCAGAAGATGTCATTCCGCCAGGTTTATACGGCGCACCTAAATACTTTCGGCATCAGAAAGGATATTCCCTGCCTGAGTGTTATTATTTCTGTCTGAATTGACTTTGACATTAGCATGTTTTGTCCCTACTGATGTTTTGTAAGTTGTTGTTTTACTTATCCTTACCGGATAGAGCCGTTCCACAAGAATATAAGAATACAGAAGCGGCAAATAAAATCAAAAATATTTTTCATAATTGTCAAAAAAATAAAAATAATTAATCTTATCAAAGTTTTTATTAAATTTGGGCTGATTTAATTCTAAATTCAACTTAAATAATATCAAAAATCAATAAAATGAACATTATTTTTGGCTTCTACTTCTACGCTTTTTGACGGAAAATATTTAGAGTATTTAAAAAGATGAAATTATAAATCTCTACGCAGGAATAGATGAAATTCTATTTATTCCCTTTGCCCGTCCCAGCGGGATTTCGCATGAAGAATATACCGATAAAGCTCGGGAATTTTTCAGCTCAATCGGGATAAAAAGTAAAAGGGCTTCACGAATTTGAAAAATAAAAAGAAGCCTTAAATCAAGCCAAGGCCTATTTCACAGGAGGAGGAAACACTTTTTTTGTTAGTTAAAACGCTGCATGAGTTAGGTTTAATGCCTGTTTTAAAGCAAAATATAGAAAGTGGAAAACCCCACCTCGGATGCAGTGCGGAAGCAATATTGGCGGAATTAACATGAAAACGACCAACGATATGCCCATTGTCTATCCTCCGAGTTTTGATTGCATGGCGCTCGTTCCTTTTCAATATAAATCCGCATTATCTTGATCCCAACCTAGATTTGAAACACAACGGCGAAACCAGAGAAACCCGCATAAAGGAGTTTTTAACACAGAATGACACTAAAGTTATCGGGCTTAGAGAGGAAACTGGATTAGAAGAATAAATAATAAAATCATAGTAGAAGGCCCCAGCTCACTGGATTTTTGAAAAGGGAAAAGACCCCTACGAAATTAAAAGCGGAAGTGAATTGTAATTTTTATTTTCACATAATTTAGATTTAATCTAAATAAAAATCATAAATTTGCTGTTCTTTAATTACAACATTTTATAAAATGAAAACAGCATCAATTTATCAAGATTTAGAATTTAGCGAAAAATAAACCCGCTATTAAAGTTCTTTTAGAAACTGATTTTACCAAAGAAATCCGAATTTTTGCTGAACAAAGGACAGGAAATGAAAGAGCATCAAACGCCATATCCTATTGTGGTAGAGTTAGTTTCGGGAGCAATTATCTTCGGTGTAGAAGGGAAAGAATATGATATAGAAAAAGGCGACCTTCTGACTTTGGCAGGAGGAATACCGCACCACCTAATCGCCAAGGAAGAAAGTATCGTTCGCCTAACGCTAAGTAAATCAGACTCTTCTGCAAGAGTGGAAGATGTAGCTAAAAATAAAAATATGAAAGACCAACATATGAACTAGCAGGGACACTGGATTTTAGCAAAATGGGAAAAAGTTCTTCGCCCAGGGAGGAAAAAGAACTCAGCCTTAAAATGATTGAAAAATCTGAACATTACCTCAAATGATGATGTCGTTGAATTTGCGCCGGGGCTTGGTTTTTACCGCTGAAATTACTTTTGGCAAAAAGCCTAAAAGTTACACTGGTGTAGAGCTGAATAGAGGAAGCTGCCGAAATTTTTAAAAATAAACTGAAAGGCGATAATGTAAGAATTATTATTGGCAATGCAGCCCAAATCTGACGATTGGAAGATGAAAGCGTAACAAAAAGTCTATGGAGAAGCGATGCTGACAATGCATGCAGACCACAGAAAATCAGAAATCATAAGGAAGCCCACAGAATACACTAAAACCAGATGGAATATATGCAATCCACGAACTTGGGCTTACTCCAGATGATATAGCTCTGAGAGCCACATTCAGCAGGAACTGGCAAAGGCTATAAAAAGTAAATGCAAGACCACTTACCGCGAGTGAATGGACAGAACTGCTGGAACAGGAAGGTTTTTGGTATAGAAACCAATCCTATGCACCTTTTAGAGCCTAAAAGAATGATAGATGATGAAGGATTTTTCGCACATTGAAAAATTGCATTTAATATCTTAACAAATCCTTCTGCACGAAAGAGAATTTTTGCAATGAGAAAGGTTTTCAGAACCTACGAAAATCATTTTAAATGCCGTAGTCATCATTGCTGAAAAGAAATAATAAAAATGTTTTTCTTTGTTTTAATTAAAAAGGATATTAAAATTAATATCCTTTTTTATTAGTTTTATATTTCTCTTGATAATCTTCTTGAGATGCTTTTGATAACTTCTTTTTGCGTGTTTAGCATCATAGACTTCATCTATTCTGCATGCCACAGGCTCACCAGGAAGATTTTTATATGTCAAGAAATAGTGCATCAGTCTATCTACTTCAGCCTTAGGAAGTTCTGAAATATCTTTGATATGCCCATAAGACTGGTCTCCTACTAATACAGCTACGATTTTATCATCAGCCTCGCCTTTGTCTATCATCTTGAAACCCACCGATTGGCACTGCTTCCAGCAAAAATACCACCAACAGGAACATTGTGCTACTCAATACGCAGATATCTAGTGGATCGTGGTCTCCTTCCGTAATGTCTGAAGCGCCTCTTTTCACTGCAAGTTCCTTTACTCTCTCATCGCAGTAAGTTCTTGGAACAAAAGCCATATAGAGCAGGAATTATATTAGAAAAATTTCTGCGGTCTGTCTACTTTTAGATGTCCGCTTTCTTTATCGATTTCATATTTAATAGTATCTGATGGAACTATTTCCACAAAAACATTAACTACATCTGGTGCTTTTTCCCCAGCTGAAATTCCATGCCAAGGATGTGCTTTTAAAAGTTGGAATCATTATACTATATTTATTTTTAAATTATTCTACTTATTTCATTTCTAAGGTTTTGGATAGTATCCGAGATATAATCCTCGCCATCCACATACCCCATCAAAAACAGAGTTTTAAACTCCTGCAAAAGAAAGCATTTGGGCTGTTTTTCAAAGTCTTGTGGAGAAGCTGGAGAACATTATTTTTAGAATTTAAAATATTATTCCAAGAATCTTGGCTGATATAAAGCTGTTGTGAAGCATTATACTCAAATTCTTCCATAATATTTTTTCCACCAAAAACACAAATTCCACAGCAGCCAATTCCTTGTCAAACTTCTGAACCAAGTTAGAAGGCTTCATTCTCTCCAAAAACAAAGTCATTCTTTTCATACGCCTGTAATCTTATCTGTGCATTGGATTTCCTGAAATAATACTCAATTCTTTGTTTTTCAACTTAATGAACTGAAACACAAACTGTCTCAGCAATATCACAGAAAAGGAACTGCCATGATTAAAAGCAAAAACCGTAAGGCAGTAGGGTTATCTAAAATTGCTCATTTTTTTAAAAAATCAAAAGTGTGCAAATGTAAGAAATTTTATGAAACCAATACCTCTCCTGTCATTTTTTTCAGGAATTTTTATTCCCATAATGTGGAGAATGGTAGGTGCTACATCGCCCTAATTTTCCTCTTTTTGAGCTGCCATGTTTTGTCTTTATCCATCACAATCAGAGGAACTAAACTAGTGGTATGGTTGGTATTAGGTGAGCCATCCTCGTTTATCATATAGTCCGAATTACCCATGGTCAGCGAGGATAAGCACCGTGTAGCCCGTTTTCATAGGCTGTATTGGCTACCTCTTTTCTATGCATTCATCCACCACTTCGCAGGCTTTTTACCACTGCATCAAAAAAACGCCCTGTATGTCCCACCATATCAGGGTTAGCAAAATTTAGACAAACAAAATCCGCTGTCTGTTTCTGCAATTCTGGAATGATGGCATTACGAATATCAAAAAGCCGCCATTTCAGGCTTTAAATCATAAGTTTTCACATCCCTAGGACTTGGGCAGAGTATTCTTTTTCGTTTTCAAATTCGGTTTCTCGCCCTCCTGAAAAGAAGAATGTCACATGAGGATATTTTTTTCGGTTTCGGCGATTCTGATTTGTGATTTTCCTTCTCTTTCCAAAACTTCCCCCAGGTTTCGTGGATAATTTTCTTCATCATAGACGATTTTGATATTTTTCAAAATCTCTGTCATAGTTGGTCATCGTCACAAAATAGAGATTCAGTTTTTCATTCCAAATTCTGGAAAATCCTTTTGTGAAAAGAACTTCTGTAAGTTCACGACCCTCTATCCGTACGGAAATTGTAGAAAAATAACCACATCACCTTCCTGAATATTTCCCACAGGATTTTTGGTTTTCATCAGTTAAGATAATCGGCTCGATAAATTCATCCAAAACATTATTTTGGTAAGAATTTTCCACCGCTTCCAGTGCATTTTTGTGTTTTTACCCCCACTCCATTGACCAAAGCATCATAGGCTTTTTTTACCTCGTTTCCCAGCGTTTGTCTCTATCCATCGCGAAAAAAATCGTCCCTGTGATAGTCGCCAGTTTTTCCTGTGGTTTTGGATAAATACTCCTGAATCTCTTTTTACAAAAACTTTCCTCTATGCGGGTCGCAGTCGCGCCCATCAGTAAAGGCATGAACGAAAAACATTTTTCAATCCCAAATCTTTGGCTTCATCCAGAAGAGCCTCTAAATGAGTGATATGCGAATGAACACCGCCATCAGACAACAGCCCAAGGAGATGGACATTTTTATTGTTTTTCTGTGCATGTAAAAATGCCTCTTGGATAGGTTTTTCTTTACCCAAAGTTCCATTTTTTCACAGCTAAATTCAGCCTCGTAAGGTTCTGATAGACAACCCTTCCCGCGCCCAAATTCATATGTCCTACTTCGGAATTACCGATTTGTCCTTCGGGAAGCCCCACTTCCAAGCCTGATGCATGCAACTGAGTGTGAGGATATTTGCTGATAGCAGCTGTCCACAAACGGCGTGTGAGCCTTAGTAATTGCACATACTTCGGGATTTTTCAGCCAATCCCCAGCCGTCTAATATTGCGAGTAAAACTTTTTGACATTTTCTTATAATTTTACTGCTAATTTACGAAAAATTTATTGATTTTAGTTTTGTTTTTCATTGGATAATTCTATGCTTGAAAGCTGGTTTTTTTCATCAGGAAGGTTAATAAATTGATAATAAAAGCACTTTGGACAAAAAAATCTTTCATCTTTTTGACTTTTAACATCTAATCAAAACGATAAGTGAAATAAATTTCATCAGGGATAATATTCCAAAAAGCAGAGAATCATTAAAATCAAATTTCATAAACAGCATCAAAATCACTTTACTTTCTGAACTTTTATATTATAAAATTGTCCCCATATAACCCCAGTTTACGAAGCTGCAAAGCAAAAAGTGTTCCGTAGAAATACCAAATCATTTGGTTAAAAAGATAATAATTGGTTTTTCTATGCTCTATCTTTAAAGTAAGTGAATATCAGACCAATAACGGACAAAAATAAGAAATGCATAAACTCCCAGCCTTTTTGTAGGTAAGCCCCCAGTGGTAGATGTATTCTGTGTTTTTGATAAGGGGCAGAAAGGACAAGAAGAGAATTAAGAACTATCCACATTTTAGCTAACTTTTTAATTAACAATGATTTATCATCAAAATTAAAATAAGACCTAAAATAAAGCATCAATAGTAAAACTGCCATCACAATGGACAAAATAAACCACATTTACACGGTTGTGCGTGTCCGCGGAAAGGTTTGCCAGCCTATCTGTATCAACTTGGAAAAAACTGTTCATAATTAAAAACCAAAATAAAAACCAACAAAAAGAAGATTGAGCAGAACAAAAGTCAGCACGCCTATTTTCCTTTTCGGAGTCAAGGTCTAAAAAACTCTAACATTGGCGTAAATTTCTGATTTTTAACTCTTTCTGAAAAAAATCATTTTGCAAAAATTGATTTCGGCGCAAGAAAAAAATTTTGCTCCCTGAAAAATTCCAATACCAAACGAAAAATATAAATGCCAAAGCAGCCACCACAAAAACCAGCTGTCAATGTCCAATTCATAAAGATAAACCTCTGAAAAGATGGAACTTCCCATGCTGTAAATCCAGAAAAAGAATAAGAAAAAAACAGGATTGGAATCACTAAAATAATGATTGATTTGAAAATTAAATTTAGAGTTTTTCATCTCTGATAATCCATGTATTAAAATCAAAGAAACGATACGGAAAAAGCGATATTATTCGTTGTCATTATCGGAACTGCCAGAATGCTTTTGAGCCTTCTATATTTTGACTTAAATCTCAGAAGCAGCAAGGAAAAAGAAACCGCCAAAAACGAAACAAAATCACCATACCACATAAAAGCAAAAAGCCGATAAAATAGTCAATGCAAAAATGATAAAAAAACTCCCTATTTTTTTCCTTTTTTTGTGAGTTTTTACCAGAGTGATAACACTGAGAAAAAATGGTTAATAATCCGACATTTAAGCCAAAAAGATTCCCTGTAAAACAGCGCTGTAACCACATGCTGTAGTCAGCATAATTAGATGATGTGTTTTTCATAATATTTAAAAATTAAAATTAACAATTCAAAGAACTTTGTATTTCAAAGTCTAAAAACAAAAATATAGTTATTTTTTTCAATAATTTTTCTAAAGTATTGATATGCTGGTTAAAAGCCTCTCTCCCCCGATTGTGTAACACGATAGGAAGTTTTTGGTTTTTGCCAACGAATTCTTTTCACCTCGATATATCCTGATTTTTTCAAGGGCAGTGCTGTGGCTCGCCAAAGTTACCATCAGTGATGTTTGAGGAGGTTTTTCATTTCACTGAAATCAACCCAGTCATTCACGATAAGAACAGACATAATGCCCAGCCTTACGCGACTTTCAAATTCCTTATTGAGCTGATTGATATTAAACATTTTCACTAGAAATTATTGATACTTTTTATACAAAATAAGCCCCATAAATAATATGTAACAACCCCAAATCCTAACGCCCAGAATACCAATCCATATCCCCAGCAAAAATGATGAGAGCAAGCCCTAAAACCACCTCACATATTCCTAAATATCTGATGTCAGAATAAGTATATTTAGAAGCATTGATAAGTGACAATCCATAAAAAATCAATGTACAGGAGCCAAAAACGCATAAAAATGATGAAAAATAAGCCCTAAACAAAAATCCCCCAGTAACCAACGGAATGGAGAAATTGATTATCAGAAGTTTAGTGGATGTAGTCCAGATGGGAAGTTCATTTCTTTTACTCTTTCTCACTGTGAAGAAAACAGCTGCAGCCAAAGAAAAAACAAGGACTACTAGTGCAACTAAAATCAGTTCAGATATAAAATTAAAATTCATAAAATTTAGGATATCTCATCAAAAATAGCTAATCCCTTCCCTTTCAAAAAGCGAAAAACACATACACCGCTCCCAAAAATAGCAAAAATCCCTAGAAAATCCCAGACAGCCCACTCAGAGAGATGAAGCGGGAACTTTTCTCCATAATAGAGCGAATGTGAGATAAATCTTCTTGATAATTTTTAGTATCCATAAAAAGAACTTTGAATTGCAAAGTTAATGTTTATTTTTGAAAAAATCAAAATTATTTAAATCTTTTTTAGCGTTAAAAATTGCTTATTTTTGTTTTTATCAAAGATGATTACAGGAGCAGGAACCTTATCATAAAGGATTATTGTATTCCCAGAAAGAAGGAGTGGTATTCTTTGACAATTTCGCCTTTTTGAGCATCTATTTCTATATTAACCATCGTGATACAGTCTTCTTTTGGTTCTCTGATGAGCATCCCAGCTGATATACCACTTGGGTACTTCTTTTTCATAAGGTTTTATTAAAATAAGCCCTACAAAAAATAGAGCTTATTTTATATAAATTATTTTTCAAAGAATCTTCTAACTCTTGAAATGGTTATACTTATCCATATTGTCCAGATTCATGTAGATTCCTTTCAGAGTACTTACTACTTCTACATTTTTTTAGGCTCAATGGAATGCCATTTTTCAAGGTGAGGAAGAGCTTTTTGAAGGTTTCTCTTCTCTTTTCCATCAATTTGTCTCATTTCATTGATTTTCTTTAGCTTTTTGGAAAGATCGGATTTGCTCCAATGTCTTTTCATCATCTTTCAAATGAACACGCATAAGCCAAACCTTGCAGCGCTAAAACATAGTTTCCATCAATCTCTAATGCTTTTTGAATGATTTTTCAGCATCTGCCAAAGTAGCATTATCTTGACTTTGCAAGAAACCTAAATTATACCAAGATTCCTTGTCATTAGGGATTTTTAGCAACTTGATTTTTAAGCGTTTGGATAAATTCAGCTGTCTTTTCCAGATCTGTAATAAGCAACTCTTGTAATTCTGACAACTCTCTGATTGTTAGGGAATTTTTAAGTCCTTTTCTATCAAAACCAAAGCTTCATCATATCTCGCAGCATCCACCAAAAGTCTTATGTTTGCTTCATATAGCTCTAATTCTATGCTCGGAGTTGATTGAGTTTTTTTAGGTCTTTGTACTCGTTTGAACCAGATTTTTAATTAATTCAAAAGAGTTTTTATCAAAAAGACTGAACCTGCCCAGTTTTCACATCTGTTGCCAAATACTGAGTATGTAACTCCTGTATATCCACTGTTAATCAGACCTATTATAGATATCTATCGCTTCATTGTTTTTTCCAGCTCGCTTGATAGTTTCATCCCTGCGTAGTATAGATAGAGTTTTATCCTCGTTTCCTACAGCTTTCAGTAAGTTATATACTTCTTCGTATTTTCTGCAGCCTTATTGTAGTTTTTAGCTTGATAAGCTTTTGTAAGCTTCATCACTTGACAGATTTCAAAAAGCGGATTTACAAAACCATTTATTTTTCAAGTAGTTTTTGGAGTATAATTTTTCAGCTTTTTAGTCCTTGAATTCCACTTTTTATCAGCAGCTTCTTTTCCTACAAAATATACTTTTCTTTTTATCGCTGTCTTTTCCCTGTATAAATCGTTTTTAAATCGCTGATTTTACCTAAAAAGAGCCGCTCCTTCTCTGGTTTTTCCTTCTTTTATCAATAAAACTCCTTTCGCATAATAATATTCCTCCAAAAACAGATGGTTCTGAGCAAAATGTAACTGATTGTTCAACTATCCTTCTGCTTTTGATATCTCTGCTTTTAGCTGTTGCTATATCGTCATCGCTTTTAGAAGCGTTTTGATTTCTTTTTCTGTGCAAAAGCGAATGATGCACTCTACTAATGCTAAACTTAAAACTATTTTTTCATGTTAATGATAATTTTTATTTAATTTTATTCTGAAACATTTTTCTGTGTTTATCTGTGTTTTCACCTTCTTCGGTTTGCTCTTCGGCATCTTCCACATCTTTATCCATTTCTACTTTTCGCCACCGCCGCGATTTCATCATTTCCTTTTTAGGTTGATAAGTTTCACTCCTTGGGTATTTCTTCCCATCACACGGAGTTCTTCCACAGCCATACGGATAGCCACACCAGATTTATTGATAATCATCAGACCATCTTCATCTGTTACATTTTGTATCGCGATGAGTTTTACCTGTTTTTTCAGTGATATTCAGGTAATAACTCCTTTTCCACCTCTGTTGGTAACTCTGTAGTCCTCCACTGCGGTTCTCTTTCCGTAGCCTTTTTCAGAAACAACTAAAACAGATTCTTTCTCCAAATCATTAGCGATAATCATACCGATTACTTCGTCATTGTCCTCTAATGTGATACCTCTCACCCCTGATAGAAGTTCTTCCTACAGCTCTTACTTTTTCCTCTGGGAAACGGATACATTTACCGTTTTTAGTAGCAATCATGATTTCAGATTCACCTGTGGTCAATCTTGCTTCTAAAAGCTGGTCATCTTCACGAATTTCTATGGCATTTACCCCATTTACTCTCGGTCTAGAATACGCCTCCAACGAAGTTTTCTTGATAACCCCATTTTTTGGTAACCATCACCACATACATGCTATTTACATAGTCTGCATCTTTCAAGTCATTGGTTCTGATGTACGCCTTGATTTTATCATCTGGCTCAATGTTGATAAGGTTCTGCACCGCTCTTCCTTTGGCTGTTTTAGAACCTTCTGGAATTTCGAATACACGCAGCCAGTAGCATTTTCCTTTCTCTGTGAAGAACATCATATACTGGTGGTTGGTAGCAGATACGATGTATTCTAAGAAGTCTTCATCACGGGTCGTTGCGGCTTTATTACCTACACCTCCCCTAGACTGCACTTTGTATTCAGAAAAGCAGAGTTCTCTTAGTATACCCTGCATGAGAAATCGTAAGTACCATCTGCTCGTTTGGGATAATGTCTCTATGGACATCTCACCACCTGAATAGTCAATTTCTGATTTTCTTTCGTCTCCGTATTTTTCTTTGATTTCAAGAAGTTCATTCTTTATAATCTCAAATCTTCTGCCCTCATTAGATAGGATATCTTCTAAATCAGCGATAACCTTCATGATTTCCTCGTATTCATCACGAATTTTATCCAATTCCATTCCTGTAAGACGAGCAAGTCTTAAATCAAGAATAGCCTGAGCTTGAATTTCAGAAAGTTCAAATTCTGCTATCAAACCTTCCTTCGCTGCCTGTGGATTAGCACTATGTCTAATAATCGCTATTGCCTTATCCAGCGTATCCTGAGTAGCAATCACCCTCATATACCCCTCCAAAATATGAGCTCTTTCTTTTGCTTTTTCAGCTCGTATTCTGTTCTTCTGGTTACTACATCATGTCTATGCTCTACGAAATTGTAGATAATATCCTTTAAATTAGCTGTTGTGGTCTTCCACCAACCAGCGCAATATTATTGATACTGAAATGAAGTCTGCAGAGCTGTATACTTATATAATAGGTTAAGCACCACATTCGGAATCGCATCGTTTTTCAATTCATAAACCACACGAAGTCCCTCTCTGTCAGATTCATCACGGATTTCTACAATCCCTGGTATTTTTATCCTCTTTTTACTAGTTCTGCTGTTCGTCTCTATCATATCCGCCTTATTCACTTGATAAGGCACTTCTGTTACTACGATAGCGTTTCGGTTTCCTATTTCCTCAAATTTCACTCTTTCCTCTCAGCACCACTCGCCCTCGCCCTGTATGGAAAGCATCTCTCACGCCATCATAGCCATAGATAATTCCTCCTGTAGGGAAATCTGGAGCGATGATGTGTTTCATCAACTCATCTATGGTAATATCTCTGTTATCAATATACGCACAGATAGCATCTATACTCTCGCTAAGGTTATGCGGAGCCATATTAGTAGCCATCCCTACTGCGATACCAGAACTTCCGTTCACCAAAAGTGTAGGAATTCTCGTAGGGAGAACCGTAGGCTCTTTGGTGGTATCATCAAAGTTATTCTGAAAATCAACCGTTTCTTTATCTAAATCAGAAAGAATTTCATCTGAGATTTTTCAGCCTTGCTTCCGTATAACGCATCGCTGCTGGAGGGTCGCCATCCATAGAACCGAAGTTCCCCTGTCCATCGACCATAGGGTATCTCAAGCTCCACGGCTGCGCCATACGCACCATAGCATCATATACAGAGCTGTCTCCGTGAGGGTGGTATTTACCCAAAACATCCCCTACGATTCTGGCTGATTTCAAATGTTTTTTTATTGGAAAAACTCCCAAATCATACATACCATACAGAAACCCTTCTGTGAACGGGTTTCAGACCATCTCTTACATCAGGCAATGCACGGGAAACAATAACCGACATCGAATAGTCTATGTAAGAGGACTTCATTTCATCAACAATGTTGATAGGAATTAACTTTTTCTCCTGCGTTCATTTATTTTTATTAAAGTTATATGAATCAGTGCTTTATGCACCACTATTTACATCTATTTTTTTCTTTTTCTGCGATGAGAAATAAATAACATGGCAATTTATGAAAAATTTGATTATTTTTACAAAAAATTTAAGTTAAAAATTTCACAAAAATGGCAATACTCAGCATCACTTTTCACACAGAAGAACACAAGATAAATGATTGGAATTCCTTTTTAGAAGAAGAACTTTTAGCGATTATCAAAAACTTCAGCAGGAAATACATCATTTCCGAAGTTGAATCAGAAATGCTCTCCGAAGGCAAAAATACCAATGTTTTATTATTCTTTGATAATCAATCAGATAGAATTTATTTTTAGAAAACGAACTTCCGCATATTTCAAATAAAAATTTTTGATAAATTTCAGCGAAAGTGTATTGATTTTCAATACTTTTTCTAAACAAAATAGAATCAAACATCTAAGCCCGAATTCCATTCTTTATAAAACTGCTCCAAAACACCAGCATAAAAACTATGCCTTTCCTCTGCTAATTCCCTACCTTTATCGGTATTCATAAGGTTTTTCAGCAGGAGCAGTTTTTCATAAAATGATTGATTGTCGTACATTGGTTTTTATATTCTTCCTTGGTCTGATGGATATTCGGCTGAATATCAGGATTGTAAATCGGATTATTTTTATATCCTCCAAAAATTAAAAAGTCCGCGCTATCCCGATAGCCCCCATCGCATCCAGTCTATCCGCATCCTGCACGATTTCAAGCTCTTTGTGTCTTTTCTATCGTTTCGCCTTTTATTTTTTTAAAAGGAAATATGTTTAATGACAAATAAAAATCTGCTCTATCATCTGAGCTTTCCATCCCTATTTCATTGAGGAATTTTCTCTGAAATCTCAAGCGCCAAGGTTTTCATCTCCATTATGAAATTTTGGGTCGGCAATATCGTAATAAAGCCTGAAATTTCCACAATTTCTTGATTGCAGTTTTTCTGTTTTGGCAATGAGTCTTGCAAGTCGCTCAAACCCGCTCGGTATGAAACCAATCATGCCTTGCCTCTGCTCCTTCCAAGGTTTTCTTTACAAAAATCTATGGTCAGAGATATATTTTTGGTTCATTTTAGTTTTCTTTAAACGGAATTTCAGGATTTAATATTTCTAAAAATAATGTTTTTTTAATGGAATTCATACAGATGCTAACATTCTCATTGTCAATATTTTCATTGTCATAAATCTTCAAAGTCTGAACACCCTTCCCTATTTCCGCAAAACTCCAAATACCGCACTGCAGCTGATTGACCGCAAAACCTTTGTTGTGCAAGGCCATATACGCATAAATACTCAGCTGTAAAAGCCTGTTTGCTGTCCGCATTGCTTATGAAATCTTCCAATTTTTCCTCCTTTGGTTTCATAGAAAGATTTTTAGCTTTTGCAGTTTTAAAATCTATCACTCGCAGCACTCCATTTAGGCGATCTATACGGTCTATATAATCAATAAAATTAATTTTTCTCCATTTTCATCCAATGAAAAATTCCGCATTGATTCCTCTTCTAAACTTATGATTTCTAAAGAGTTACCAGCTTTAATTAAATCCCTAAATCATAATCTAAAATATGCTCTACCACCTTTGGCAGCCATAGATTTATGAATATAGTTCATTCCTCGTTCATAGAGTTCTGGCTGGTGTCTAAGTTTTATAATTGCAGAATTAATAGCGCTATCTATTTCTGGCTTTAAATCCTCTATATCACTTGCTTTTCAGTATTTTTACCCTTTTTTACCTTTATACAACTTATCCAAAGTATAATGCACCAAATTTCCATAGTTTCGCTGCAGTTCCTCTTCTATCTCCTCTGTTTCCCTTTGCTTTTTAAGATGTTATTTAAGTAAAAATCAATTGGATTATAGAGGTAGAAATCAAATGCGATGCTGAAATCCTGCTCTTCCATTCATTTAGTTTCTCTAAAACTTTTTCTGTTTTTCTATGATTATCGGCTCCTGCAAAATCGGTTCAGAGGTGTTTTCTATCACGATATGCTCCATTTTATGAGGGCTTTCCATCTCCATTTGGGTAATAAATCTACTTTTTCTCGCCTGTATTCACTCCAGAACCCTAAAAGCATTGTATAACAGATAGATATTTTTAGAATTTTTGCAGCAAACGATAGAAATGGTAGGCATAAATACTGTCATTTTTCCAAAAAGTATTCAGCCCAAAATTCCTTCTCCATCGAACGGAAGATAGGTATTTTGCGTATTCCCCAGCGGCAGTTTTCCTTCATTCACAGAAAGTAGAATAATATTTTCAAAAATCCAAAAGACGAGTTTCTAAAAAGCCCCATAAACTGCAGTCCCTCAAGTGGTTCGCCCTGAAAATCCAAGTTTTTCTGAATTAACAAGCTGATTCATCAAAACCTCCAGCGCATCTATAGAAATCTCAAAAATCATAGTCTTTTCATATGATTTTTAGAATCTTAAATGTCGTTTCAAAAGAGAAACATTTTTCATATAAAATATCATCTATTTCTCTGAATTTCAACTGATAACAAAAATTAGACAAATCTTCCAGCAGTTCAGCAGCTGTTCTCTTCTCAAAAAAAGCTGAAAATAAGAAAGCTCACCCAAATGCTCCTGCATCATTTTTTGAAAATATAAACGATGTTTTTCGTCTTCGATTTTTAGCCGTGAATCAGGTCTATTATTTTTTCAGTCTTCTTCATTCTTTGGAAATTCTTCCAAAACCGAAAAACATCCATATAATAGTAGGATTTATCATTTTTCCAAGCTGTTTTTGTAAGTAAAAAGCTTCTTAACAGCCCCCTGCTGAAACCAAGATTTTTGATAGGAAATCCCATCGTGATATTCAGATTATCCACGAAACTCACCGCATCCAGACTCGGCAGAAGCAGATTTTCATCTAATAAAAACAACCGCCGTTTTAGAATAATTTTCTTTTGAATTTCTTGTAAAATTTCAGGCAGAATTTTGGTTTTGGGCTACATTCCCCTGCAACCTCATAGACCTTGATGATTTTTCTCTTCACAAAAAAACTATTTTCTACCCACTGGAATTTTCGGTTTTCATTAAATTCCTTCCAGTGCATATGCTTTTCTCAGAAACTTTCCAGCCTCCTGTTTTAGGTCTTTTATGTAGTATTCATCTGCTTGGAAAAAGCATTCAGCTTTTTCCTTTTTGGAGCAGTTCCCGAATCAGTTTTTTTCCTCCAAAGGCGTAAGCGCATTGAGCCACAAAAAAACAAACTTTTGTTTCCGTTTCCTCTGCGAAATCACTTATTTTCTCTCTACCATTTCGTGAATCATCCCATCAGTTGCCCAACCTTTTGCTTGGAGATTTTCCTTTAATTTAGGTAAAAAAACATTCATCTTTTTCCAAAAATTAAGGTTTCGTTTTCTTGCATTATCTCCCATCTCCCAGCGTTTCGCCCCAGTTTTTAATTCGCTCATCATCAAGCATATATTCCAAAAACAGCTTTGTCCTCTCCGCTGAATTTGAGCATATCATCCCAGTCTTTCAGCAAAGTAGGAAACCATTTTAGGAAGTTTTCCAAAGTTTCTTCGGGATAAATTTTCTTATAAACATCATACCCAAAAAAGCCACAGAGATATTCCCTGAATGTGCTGTTTTCCAGATATTTTCTTAATCAATTCATCCACAGTAAAAACTCAGGCAAAAACCTTCGTATTTCTGCTCTTTTAGGATTTGTTTCAAAAACCACGGGTCTTTTTCCCCTGGTAAAAACAACTACAGTCTGGGATAAATCCGAAGTTTCTAATAATAATTCCGAAATAATTTTTGAGAGAAATTTCATCTATTTTTTATTTCCTACAAAGATAAAACTAAAAATGACACTCAAATTTAATTGAATGCCATTTTTACCATATTTTTCATAATTTTGTATATTCATATCATTTTCAATGAAATTAAAAAGAATTAAAAACCAGTATTGCGTGATACTCTGATTTATATTGTCGCATTGGTGGGTATATTATACTTTTTCTATTACTAAGTAGTAATGATGAGGGATTAGATTTATTACCACTTATTGTTCTATTCATTTTCCTCCCTTTATATGCTCTTGTATTTAGCTTCTTCTTTTAGTCTACATCTACATCAAATGTTTTTGGACAAAGAATAAAATGGTATTTACTTTTTAATTATGTTAATTCTTACATTTATGTTTTTCTGTATTTGGCGACTTAAAACTTATAATTAAATCACTACGAATTAAAATTCCCTTTGACAAATACACCACTTTTGGTATCGAAAAATTCTTCTTCAAAAATAATTTTTCAGCTGAAAAATCTCACAGCGAAGTCCTGCCAGCTCCTCCGCAAATCTCTCCTTTTGAGGTAAAGCACGCCGTTGTGCTTTTCATTGAACTGCTCTTTTTCAAATTTTTCCTTTCAGCCATCGCAAAAACTCAGGCATCTGAGTAACAGCCCTGCTCACCACAAAATGAAACTTTTCTTTCAGTTTTTCAGCTCTTCCATGCACTGCGGTCACATTTTTCAGCCCAAGTCCCTCCGAAACAGCTTCCCACCACTTTTTATTTTCTTGCCGATGGAATCTATCAGCGTAAAACTCACCTCTGGAAAAAGAATAGCCAGCGGAATCCCAGGAAAACCGCCTCCCGTGCCGATATCCAGCACCTTTGTACCATCAGCAAAAGGCATTACTTTGGCAATTCAAGCGAATGCAGAATGTGCTTTTCATAAAGCCCATCCATATCTTTTCGGGAAATGACATTTATTTTCTCGTTCCATTCGGTGTATAGCTGTTCCAGTTTTTCAAACTGTTGTTTTTTTGTTCATCAGTGATTTCTGGAAAAATATTTTAAAATAAGTGATACAGACATTTTTAGAATTGATTTTTACAAAAATACATAAAAAAACTTCGACAAAGCGATGCCCTTTGCCGAAGTTAATTTTTATTTAGATAAAAATTTATTTATTCAATAATTCTTTTTATTCTTCTCATAGCCTCTACCAGCTGCTCTTCTGAAGCTGCGTAAGAGAAAACGGATACAGTTTTTGTCTCCGAAAGAAACACCACCCACTGTCGCCACATGTGCTTTTTCTAAAAGATACATCGCAAAATCATCAGAATCATTGATTTTCACGCCATCCAAAGTATGACCTATGTAGTGAGAAATATCTGGGAACATATAAAAAGCTCCTTTTGGTTTGTTGATTTTGAAACCTTTTATTTCTTTTTAAAAGATTGAAAACCAGCTCTCTTCTCTTTTTCAAAGCTATCAATCATGTATTTGTATTCAGAAGGATTGGTTTCTAATGCTGTGATAGAAGCTCTGCGCGATGGTATTCGCTCCAGAAGTCATCTGTCCCTGCACCTTGTCACAAGCCGCCGCAAGCCAAGTAGGACACGCAGAGTAACCTATTCTCCATCCTGTCATCGCGAAAGCCTTTGACATTCCGTTGATTACAGCAGTCTGCTCATACACTTGCGGAAACTCGGCGATAGATGTATGTTTTCCACCATAATTGATAAATTCATAGATTTCATCAGAAATAATTGTAATTTGTGGATATTTTGCGATAACATTTGCGATAGCTTCTAACTCTTCTCTTTCGTAGAAACTTCCAGAAGGGTTACATGGAGAACTGAATAGCAATGCCTTAGTTTTAGGAGTAATCGCTGCTTCCAGCTGAGCTGCTGTCATCTTGAAATCTGTATCTATCGTTGTATTGACAAAAACAGAAACACCGCCCATCATTTTTACCATTTCATCATAACTTACCCAGTATGGCGTTGGTAAGATTACTTCATCACCATCATTTACAACAGAAGCTAATACATTGAAAATAGATTGTTTCGCTCCGTTAGAAACGCAGATTTGGTTTGGTTTGTAGTCAAGATTATTATCTCTTTTTAGTTTTTACAAAACCGCCTCACGAAGTTCTAAAAAACCCTGTAACAGGCGAATAGTGGCTGTAATTTTGGTGAATAGCATCTATCGCTGCCTGCTTGATATTATCTGGAACATCAAAATCAGGTTCTCCCAATGTAAGGCTTATCACATCTATTCCCTGACTTTTCATTTCTCTGGCTTTATTAGTCATCACGAAAGTCTTGGAGTAGCTCAGTCTATTGAGTCTATCAGAAAGTTTTTCCATTTTTTTATTTATTTTTTTACAAAGTTAATCAAATTAAAATTATTTCCGCTCTTATTTTTGTATCGTTTTTATTTTCAAAAGAAAATATTTTTAGGTTTTCTAAATTTTTCTTCTCACTTCCCTACGAAAAATTTCTTTTTCGGTAAGAAAAACAGGTCGTTTCAGAAAACTATAATGGTCTAAAATCAAGTCCCTAAAATCCTCTTCTTTTTCAGTGTTTTTCACATCTATTTTCTCTTGCCTTTATCTGTGTAGATTTTTACTAAAAAGCGCCTCATAACTTCCTGTGATTTTTGTACATTTCCTGAAGTTCTTTGCTGGTTACATTCTCGGATTTCAGTTCTCTGATTTCCCAGTCTGTAAGGTCATATTCAGACATTATTCTCTTTGCAGGTGCTGCATGTTTTTAGATAAAAATACTTTTCAATATAAATCAATTCCAACAAAGATAAATAAAAAGCCCAGACAAATGCTTGGACTTTTGATTTTATTCAGAATCGCTAGAAGCTTCATTTGTCGGCTCCTGACGATATTCAACGACCGATACGAATTGTATATCACAACATAAAGAGAATTCTGATTTTCGGTACTGTCTCATCCTGGAGGTGTACTTTTATACTACAGCAGGTCCATATAAATAGACGCCCCTTCTTTAAGTCTCTCAATTTTGTATCCGTTAAATTATAAAATATGGTTTTTTGTTGTTTACTAGAATATATATCACCAAAAGTCTAGAATACTGTCTTTCGTCATTGTCATCCAAAATCAGCAGCAATATCCTTTTATCCCATCTCCATCAAAGAGTCTCCTGATGCCAGAAGTAGATTTTGCCCTAGCTCATTTCATGGCAAGGCAGTTTTATAATTTCATCAGATATATATCATTTATTATTTTCCTCATTGAGTAACTTCTTCATAACAGAAGGCAGTGCGGAATAAGGCGCCAATGAAAAATTGTAAAATCGCACCAAAACTATAAGTCCGGAAGCTAACTTACATATCTCATTGAGAAGAAACAAGTTATGCACTTAGGTATTGCGTAGGGTCACGTTGAGATAAGCGGTTTTAAAACCCTGACCTTCCATTTTCTGTAACATGTATAAAACTCTGTCGCCAAAACTTTAATTTCTGTCCATTAGAAGCGATACCGCATTGGCAATCAATGAATAAGATTGATACGGCGAGTTCTTCATCACTAACCTTCTGAATTCTTTAAAAGAATCGGCATTAATGGTTGTAGAATCTTTCTTCACAGCAAGAGAATCATTTTTGACAACAATATCTTTTTGCCTCATTTTTATTAAAAATGTAAAATAAACCTCCTATCAAAAGCAGAGCCATATGCCCTCTCCCTATATATACAAGGATTTTTAGAAATTGTAATATTTTCTTTCTTTTCTTGGTTGAAATCATTATTTTCTCCATAGATAAAAGTAGTATTTAGCTATGCAAATATATAAATTATCTTACTATTTAAAACAAAGGTTCCTGCGGTATGCTATTTGTGTCATGCGGCTTCCTACACACACGCGCAAAGCCCCAATGCTATGCCTCAATAAAAGTCAAATACAATACCAAAATTCCATACTGACCATTCCTGCCAAAGAGCGATGTTTTCCATAGAAATGTGGAAAATGCAGATAAATCCGCCACAAAATCCTGTGTAACCAGTGTATTTTCCAGATATTCATTTCTCTAAAATAAAGAAGAAAATATCCCAGTCGCAAAACACATCCCAAAACATTGGCCAAAAGTGTCTCAATAGGAGAAGAGCCATCTGCCATCGGCAGTTTATGAACAGAATTAGAAATCGTAAACCGAAAATGCTTCACTGCTCCTCCCCAAGGAAAACATATATATCAGGGCTTTCATAGTAGTATTTTAATTCGCCTAAATATCTCTCTGCATCTATCGCTGCCATACATCCGCCTTCCTGCTGTAACTGCTTGACGATAAATATGATCCTGTACATCTCCCGCCAGGAAAACCCCAGGAAGATTAGTTTTAGAAGATTTTCCTTCGGTGATGATATAGCTGTTTTCATCCATATCTATCTGCCCTTTAAATATCTCTAGTGTTAGGCTGATGTCCTATGGCTATGAATATACCGCTGACAGGATTTTCGAAGTTTCAATCTGGTCGTTGATAACCACAGCCGTTTCTACCAAGTTAATTTTTCTCCTTTGATGCCCTATCAATTCGTGATTAAATTTCCACTCTATATTCGGCGTCCACTCTGTGAGCCATTGCTTTAGAAGCACGGAAATAGTCTCGCAAGCATGGTCACTTTACTACAAATATTAGCAAGATAAGTCGCCTCTTCAGCTGCTGTGTCCCCTGCTCCAACTCATAACTTCCCTTGTTTCTATAAAAATCCGTCACAAGCAGCATACGCGGACATGCGCCACGCCAGAGTATCATCATCAGCCCAAGGTATTTTGGCTTGGTCAGTAAAATAATCACAGTTTTAGCCAAAATTTCTTTCTCCTGCCCAAAGTTTATGGATTCATTTTTCCTTAGAAAATTCCACTCGTAATCATTTCATAATGAACTTTGGTGTCAAATCTTTCGCTTGTTTCTGCAAATCTTCCATCATTTTCGGCCCTGTAACTCCCTCTGGATACCCTGAAATTGTCCACTCTGTAGTCGTAGTAAGCTGACCGCCATGCTGTAGACCAGTATAAAAGTTCAGTTTTAAATCCGCCTCGCTGCATAGATAGCTGCCGTAAAACCAGAAGGTCCAGAACCTATAATCTACACAATCTAAAAATATTATCTCCATTTTTATACTAAAATTTCTCTTTTTATTACATAATCCAGCATCAACTGTAAAGACTTTTTCGCTTCATTATCAGGGAATTCTGATAAAATATCCAAAAGCCTTCTGCTGGTAATTTTCCATTATCGGCGTAGTCCAGCCCGCCTGATCACAAAATCAATCAGCTCTTTTTACTCGTTTTGGGTTTTTATTGTGGTTTTATAATGATATTAAAGTAATATTTTCTGTCCTTTTCACTTGCTGTTTTTAAAAGAATAAATAAGCGGCAAAAGTCATTTTTGTTCCTAATATCTATGCCAGTGGGCTTCCCTAGCAATGTTTTTGCTAAAATAATCAAACAAATCATCTTTTATCTGAAAAGCTATCTGCATAAAACCAAAATCTTTCATCTTCATTATCAGCGAGTTTTCTACATTGCTAGAAACTGCTTCATCTGGCAACACGCCGAAATAAGCGAAGCCGTTTTTGCCTAATAATCTGATAATAAACATCTTCCGTACATGTCCAGCTTTTGCTTTTTCCAGTTGTAAAAGCTCGCCTTCGACATATCTTTTCATGGTTTGGGAACGATTTCCAACAAATCAAAAATCCTTATTTTCAGTAGAATCTACCGATTTGGACAATAAATAATCCCCAATCAAAAACCGCAGCTCTGTTCCCTCACAAGGCATTGATAGAAAAGAAATTACGCTTTCCAGCGCTCCTCATCCACTACATCATCATGCGCACCAAAGCTGCCGTATGTATCAGCTCCATCAAAGAAAGCTCCACGAAAGGTCGCTCACCCTCGCCTTGTCATTTTTGCTGGAAAAGGAAACCAGAATAGGTCGCATCTGTTTGCCCTTCGTAGCGATGATAAATTGTGTAATTTTATCTAACAAAGGCACGCTGCTCAGCATGGACTGATAAAACTTTTCCTCAAAAAGTTTCATTTCCTCGCTTATAGGAGCTTTGATTTCTTCTAAGATTTTAGCCACAATTTTTATTTAATCCACAAATATAAGATTATTTAATTTTAAATTACAGCCGTTCAAAAGGCACAAAATACAAACTCTGTTTCGCCTGAAAAACCGATTTTTCTTAAATTCTTCGCCTGAGATATAAAATGCCTTTTTCATCTACTGCAACCTCTCATCTGACCATATTTAAAGACCGAACCCAACTTGTATTTCGTATATTTTCCAGTGATTGCTATTTTCATCTTCATCAAAAATCATCAAAAAGGCTTTTATGACTTTTGTTATATCCCACCAGATACAGTATTGAAATAAAAAGCATCTGTTACTAGGAAAATTGCTTTTGAATTCTTCCATTTTTCTGATGCTCTGTCTCTCTGTATCAGGATTTATCATGTATTTTGATACTTTTTAGCGAAGCCCATCTTTGGAAAAAGATAAATTTTCCCATCTTTGAAAATCATCGCTTCGGCATCAAAATCGTGTTTGTCTAAAGCTAAAATGAGGTTGATTTTTGCATTTCAATTGATTTTCTGATGAGAATTATCCAAGATTTTATAAATCGCCAAATCCGTTCTTTTGCCTCCATTATTCCCGAAATCTCCTATATAAAGGCTTTGTCCGTCGTTAGTCATGGCTTCCCAGTCCCTGTTTGGGAAATCAACTTTTGATGGTAGAAATTATCTGCCCATTTTCAGGTTTATTTCATAAATTTTCATTGATTTCCACCATCATTAAAGCTGTACAACCTCCCATTCATCAGTGTTAATCCTGATGTTTCCCCAAAGTATCATTTAAAAACAGCGATTTTATATTTTTCAAAGGCAGTCTTTTTGTCTTTTTGAGCCAAAGAAAAGTGAAAATCCACAAAGAAAAACGATTACTCTTTTTCATTTATTATTTTAGTTTGATGTATAGTTTGTTATAGCCTGTGGCTGCTTCCTGGCGTTGATATTAGCAAAATCTGACAGCATATTCTGCCTTGTCAGCGATGGACATAGATGCGTCTGGAAGATGAAGTAAAAGCATCATAATCCCGCAGGAAGATGGCTTTTGGGAGATTTACGGATATTTCAACCGATGATTTCCTGTAAAACCAAAAACTGAGGATTAGACTGAATCTGATGAGAAAAATGTGCTCTGCCATCGGAAAACAGAACGGAATTTAATGTACGCAGACCTTGATTATATGGCGATGCAAAGTTTTGTTCTCGAAATTCAATACCATTTTGTGAGTTTTTCCTGACTCCATCGGTATATGGACTTCTTTTCATCACGAAACGATACCCCAGTCTGGATTTCATACAAAACAATGGGTGTGTTTTTCCAATCCGCAATCATATCCTATGATAGCTGATTGAGATAAGACCAATGGTACTTTTCCCATGGTTTGCGAGCAGTATTAATTGAGAATAGCTGGTCGGCGTGCAGGTTTCCTCCCACAACGGGTGTATTTAGAGTCTAACTGCATGTACTATCTTGCTCACTGCGTAAGTTCTGTCTTTTTCATCCGCTAAAAAGCAGTCGTTGTGATGCCCCAACGAGCCTTTTGTTACTCTATTAAAAGCCTCCGACTGAGTCAATGGAGAGTTTAAAAGAGATATTAAGAAGATTGGTTTTAATCAATGGAGTTCGTACCGCTATCATCTTTCTTTTCGGGAAAGCATCCAGCATAGCATTGATGATAGTTCTTCGTTTAGCATAGTCAGCCTGCCCTTTGTTTCCGTAATGTGGAATAATACCATTCTCCATATGCACCGATGAAACCAGCTTCTATAAGGGCGATGATGAGTCTTATATCTCTAAAATCGGTTTTAGCTGAGAAATATGCTTTATAAACAATGGATGGCTTCCGGCATCATAGTTTATATCAGCCGCAGAAGTGCTGTTTTGAACATGTAAACGCACCACAGCCTTTATCCCATTAGCTCTGAGTTTAATCAAAATTTCTCTGCATCATTCCCAGCATATCCGAATTTATAGGACTGGACAAACCTCTCAATTTAAAATCACAAAACTTGTAAGGTTTGCCGCTTTTCAGTGTAAGGTTGATTTCACGAATCAGATATTACTGAACTTCTGCCGTGATAGCCGTTTCTTGTACAAAAATCCTCGCTCTGGGTTAGAAAATTATAGAGTGATCCTCTCCATAGATTACTTTTGTCATTTTCGTAGGATTTTCAGGTGTATTATCTTGAGAATCACCATATTCTATCGTTTCCTTTTGCTCCTAGAACAAGATATTATCATAGCTAAGCCAGTGACAGCCCTATAAACAATATCAAGGATTAAATAGTTTATTTTCGTATATATTTTCTATTAAAAGCACCATTCCAAAAGTATCGCACTTTATACCACAAATTCGAAAGAGAAAACCGACAATAATGCTGATTCCGATAAATCATATGTGCGGAGTTTGGTATTGAGTTTAAATTGCTCGGCAACGACACTGGACATTACCAAAGTAGGCATCGCAGATTCAAAACCCAGATTTTCACTAAACTTCTCTTTCTAGTCCCAAAACAAGTCCCAAACCAAAATTAGAGCAGGGGCCCAATCAATAATTTAGTAAACCATCGACATGGACTGCTCATCAGTTTGTCTCCAGCCGTTACAATTTCAACTGCAATCCTACTCGATGAATAAAGCAAGCCAAAGGCGCCACCGCTCCAGATAGCTTATTAAAAAGCGGTTCGGCAGTGAGAAAGGTCTATAAAAGAAGACGAGCTCATGCTGCCAATACACCCGATAAAATGGCGGGAAATGTACCTTTTAGCAAAAATTTAGCGCTTATGGTATTATTGTTTCCACCTTGCAGAGCAGTGATGATGCCCAGTGTAGCAAAGGGAAAGAAACATGGCTTTGGTCGCAGATACAATCGCAATGCTCAAAATATTCTTCTCCCATAAAAGCAGAAACCAGCGGAAAGATCCAGCTGGAACGAGGTGTTACTACCCACTCGCCATGCTGCAGGGTGCTTGTAGAACGGTTGGAATAGGTAGTTTTGAATAATATTGTATAAATAAATACGCTCCCACGCTAGAACTCACCATACTAGCTGCAGGATAGAGTATTTCCAGTGACCACCTATTTTGTAGGAATATATTTAAAGGAAAATAGAAGGTAGCAAGGATGTAAAGTATCCAAGTGTTGATTCCTAGAGCATCTGGGTGAATGGATTTAGTTGCCTTTAAAGACCATTCCCGCACAATGCACACATATGATTAAAATAAAAATTATCCATTTTACTCTCTATTTGTAGGGCTTTTTCTACGCTTCGGCTATTTTACGGCGCTGTCCGCAGGCGGCATCGATGTTCCTCCTCCTGCTTCAGCGAATCATGTGATTCCCAGTTTTTCTAATTGACGGACATAGTTTTCTGTAGCCTCAGGGTTGCTGTAATATATTTTCCGTTGCCAATGGAATTGTATTCTATTAAATTCACCTTTGTAGGCACTGCAGAATTTTATCAGGCTTTTATATCTCATCTTTATCGTTTATGCCTTTCCAAATGCAGTATTCCAGAGTAATGATAGAGCCAGTTTTAGAATGCACAGTATTGCAGGGTCTGTGATGTCCGTCAGTGGGAAATTTCTCAGAAAAAGGCACTACATTTCAGTCTTCAATCGCTGAATGCAGCGAAAGCGCCAGTTTTTACCTTTTAAATCTTCATCTGCCAGCATTTTTATCATCTTCGGAATTCCAGAAGTAGAAACGTAATCTCCTTGGAGACATTCCCAAACCATCGGGCTGAGTGATTTTTCATGGCTTCCACTACATTTTTGTAGCTATCATAGGCTCGCCCATTCCCATGAATACAATGTTAGAGAGAGGTCTCATCAAAAATAAAGTCTGCTCTGTTTGTCTATCAAAGCCACTTGATTCACTATCTCGCCAATTTCTAAGTTTTCGCCCTTTTGAGTTTGGCTGTCGCACAAACTCACAGTTTAGAGAACATCCTACCTGTGAGGAACGCAGGCTGTAGTTCGTGTTTCTGTCGGATCAGAACACTTTCTACCAGAAGTCCGTCATGGAGTTTTACGCTATTTTTTGTAGTTCCATCAGAACTTCGAGTTTATCTACACGAGATGGATCTAATGATCCTCCGAAACTTTGGCGAAGCTCTTTTGAAAGGTTAGTCATTTCAATAGAATGAAGATTTTTAGACCAAAGCCAGTCATAGACCTGTTTAGCACGAAATGGTTTTTCTCCCAAAAAGAAACAAAATATTTTGAGCTGGTCTAAACTAAGGTTCTGATATCTTCATTATCTGTATTTAAGGTTAAAACTCTGCACACCTACCAAAGCGACTGCAAAAAGTAAGGATTTTAGGTGAAATTCTATCTTCTGCACAATCTGGATATGCACATTGAGACTGCATCCACGGATGCAGTATGCAAGATGTCTGGCTATTTTTATCCTCTATGCCATATTGTTTCGAAAGTTCTGGTGGAACGCCCAATTTCATATATTTCTTGATAGAAAAATATTTATCCTCCAGATTTTTCACCGTAGCTCCAGCTAAGGGTTTTTCTTTCAGCTGGGCTTTGCTTTTCTTGTTCAATGTTGAACCCAGCCTCTTCGTGCAGTCGTTTCCAGCTCTCGGACTGTGTTTGTTCTACCCCGTGGAAAGTTCCCGCTTTTGTAACGCTTTTGCCATTAGTTGTGCACTCCACAATTGTTTCAAGGAATGATTTTCACTCATAATAATTTTAAATTTTTATCAATTAAACTTTATTTTATTGTCATTTTCAATAAAACATCTCTTGTATTGAATACAATCATGTCTTGTAAGTCTTGGTAACACATCTTGTATCTAGTGCAAGACATCTTGCAAAGTCTGCAACACCTCTTGTAAGCTCTGCAAGACATCGACGTCCCTCAATATGTCTTGTAGTTTTGTAAGACATTGTGTAACGATTACAAGACTCTTGTAAAGTCTGCACAAGATGATGCAGTACAAAACGGACAAAGTTAATATACAATACGGGCAGATATATTTCTATATTTCAGATACTGAGCTGCACCACCCAAAACGAGTGATACAGCTCTGCATACGAAATCAAATATCGTCTTCCTGCTTTTGGGCAGTTTTCCAGGAATTAGTGTTTTATCACCAGCTCGTCCTTGGAGATTCTCACCTTTTTCATCGGTGCCAGCCAGTCGTTTTCGCGGTCAGCATAGCCTACATACATCAGCACCACGCTTTTCAGCCCGAGTTTTCTCCAAGCCGAGAACTTTATCAAAATTCTCATGGTCAAACCTCCACAGGCGTGGAATCCATTTTTGAGTTCCGCCGCTTGCGCAAGCGCCATTCCAAGGCTATGTGATGCTTGTCGGCAGCATGTTCTGTACTCTGACAGGCTCACGCTCTGCAAAGCGTCTTTAGCATATCCGTGTATCTCGTGATATCGCCCACGAGGAAGCCCTCGTTCATCGGTGATAAGTATACATCTCATCTATTCTTTCAGGTATAATTGTCCCACGCAGCACAGTGCGATGATGCGAACATGCCATAATTCCTTTTTGGATTTAAAGCACCTTCACCAGTTTTTGCTTGGTTTCTGGTCATCTATTACGATGATTCTGGAAAGGCTGCAGCCCAGTAGAGATAGTGAAAAGGCTAAGCGATGGTCTATAATTTTGTCTATGTCCTCTTGTGGGACTTTCCTCTTGGTAGGCTTTAGTGGCATAGCGCCATTTTTAAATCATCTAAAAGTTATTGTTTCGTTTTTAAGGTTAATTTATTTGAAATTAAAATGATAAGCATGGCATCCCCATAAGAATAAAACTTGTATTCCTCACGGATGGCTTCTTCGTAAGCATGCATTACGAAAACTTTTCCAGCAAAAGCGGCAATCATCATCAGTAAAGTAGATTTGGTGTATGGAAATTGCAATCAGAGCATTAGCCACGCCAAATTCATACGGCGGATAGATGAATTTATTAGTCCATCCGTGAAAATGCAGATACTTTTTGTTAGAAGAAACGAAGCTCCAAAGCCCTCATAGTAGTAGTTCCCACAGCAAATTCTTCGGTTTTCCCTCAGCTGCTTTTATTGATGATTTCGCATCGTCTATAATGGCTTCCCTCACACTCCATTTTATGTTTAGAAACATCTTCTACTTCTATCGGGTTGAAAGTCCCAAGCCCTCATGAAGGGTACCTCCGCGAAATTAATCCCTTTAATTTCTAACCTTTTCAAAAGATGTTTGAAAAGTGAAGTCCAGCCGAGGCGCAGCCACTGCACCTTCTACTTTGGCGTAGATAGTCTGATATCTTTTCTTCATCTTCTGTTCTACAGGTCTTTTAATATATTTAGGAAGTGCGTTTCTCCCTAATTCTTTTAGTTTTTGTCGGAATTTCTTCATAGCTGCCATCAAAGAGGAATCTCAGTGTTCGCCTACACGAGAAGTTGTATTATCAATTACTTCCGCTACTAAAGATTCATCTTCGGTAAAGAAGACTTTATTCCTATTCTTATTTTTCTTGCCGGATCCATAAGGACATCCCAAACCCGCGTATCCTTGTCCAGTTCCCTAAGGAGGAAAACCTCTATTTTGGCAACTGGTTTTTCTTTTGTTTCGTAGAGCCTTGCTGGGAAGACTTTGGTATTATTAAAAACGAACAAGTCCTCATGTCATCAAAAGTAATCAATCACATCTTTGAATAGTCTGTGTTCTATGGTTTGGTCTTTTTCTGTTGAGGACCATTAGTCTTGCTTCGTCTCTGATGTTCTGATGGATGTTCTGCCAAAAGATGCCTGGCAAATGGAAATTAAAATGATGTTTTCATTCAATAATTTAGACAAAATTTATGGATTTTATTATAACTAAAATCAAGCGACAAATATACAACATTAGCCTGTCAATACCAAAAGAAATCTACGAACAACGAGCAGATAAAACCACAGATGAGATTTTTGTAAAAAGAAATGTTTTGATGGAAAACCACTTTAAAAATTAAATTTATTTTGTAAATTTGCCATTCAATAATACTATGATAAAATAACTTTTCCAGACGGCAATCATGTGATTTTTAACAGAGGAGTAACCTTTCGAAATTGCCAAATCAATTAGCGAAGGTCTTATGAGAAATACCCATCTCTGCATTAGTGAGATGAAAAACAAGTGAAGTCTCTACCCCTATCACGGAGGATGCCACGGTTCAGTTATATAACATGGAAATGATGATATGGGTAAAAAGCCTTCTGGCACTCTTCTGCCCATGTTTTGGCGCAGACTATTTTTGGATTTTTATCCTAATGCGAAGCTTACTATAGGTCCTGCTAGAAAACGGGTTTTACTATGATGTGGATTTTGATGGAGAAATTCTTTCTGAAAAGGATTTTTGAAAAATTGAGCAAAAATGCTGGAAAATGCAAAGAAAGATTCAGCTTTTTAGAATTTATCCAGTATCCAAAGCAGATGCACTAAAAGAATATGCTGATAATCCTTTCAAAAAGGAATTAGTAGAAAACCTTACAGATGGAGAAATCACTTTCGTGACTCATGATAATTTCTACAGACCCATGCCGTGGAGGATATATCCCTAGCACAGGACTTATAGCTGTATCTAAAATGCAGCAGGAGCATACTGGCGAGGAGACGAAAAATAAGCAGCTTACCAGAGTTTATGGTATTTCTTTCCCAAAACAAAAAGAACTTACTGAATACTTGGAAAGATTAGAAGAAGCAAAACGCCGTGACCACAGAAAAACTAGGTAAAGAATTAGAATTTTTGCTCTTTTCTGAAAAAGTAGGTGCTGGGCTTCCGCTTTTGGCTTCCAAAAGGTGAAAGGTACTAAGAAAAATTAGAAAATTTCCTTTTCTGAAGCACAGAAAAAGCAGGATATGAATCTGCACCCTGCCGCACATCGGTCACGAAAGACTTGTATGTAACTTGGACATTACGAAAATACGGTGCAGATTCATTCCAGCCGATAAAAACTCCACGAAGGAGAAGAAGTTTTTATTAAAGCCAATGAACTGCCTCACCACTGCGAAATATACAAAACAAGCCAGTGGTCTTATAAGATTTACCGAAGAGATTTGTAGAATTCGGAACAGTATATAGATATGGAGCAAAGTGGTGAGTTACACGGACTTACCAGAGTAAGAGGTTTTACTCAGGATGATGCCCACCTATTCTGTACTCCAGACCAGTTATTATCTGAGTTTGAAGGAGTTATAGACTTGGTATTATATGTATTCAGTAGTCTTGGATTTTGCTGACTTTTACGGCTCAAATTTCCATTAAGAGACCCTGAAAACAAGCAAAAATACATCGGTTCTGATGAAAACTGGGAAAAGCAGAAAATGCTATCATTACAGCTGCTAAAAATAAAGGACTAAATACTGTAGTAGAATACGGAGAAGCAGCATTCTACGGGCCAAAACTAGATTTCATGGTGAAAGATGCTTTGGGAAGAAGCTGGCAGCTTGAACTATCCAAGTTGATTACAACCTGCCAGAGAGATTTTGACCTTTGCATACAGGTAGTGATAACGAGAAGCACAGACCAGTGATGATTCACAGAGCACCGTTTGGTTCTATGGAGCGTTTTATCGTTTGCTATTAGAAAATACAGCGGGAGATTTCCACTTTGGCTGGCTCCAGAGCAGTTTACAATCCTTCCAATTAGTGAAAAATATGTAAATTATGCAGAAAAAGTTTCACAATTGGAAATTAACGATATTTGCGTGGTCTGATTGACAAAAAGTAGAAAGAAAAACGGGTATCCGTGATGCAGAATTAAACAAACTGCCATTTATGCTGGTTGTAGGAGAAATGAAGAAGCAGAGGAACTGTTTCGTGAGAAAAGAGAGGCGAAGGAGATTTAGGAACAATGAGCATAGAGGATTTCATCGCTTACTTTAAGAAAAAGAAGCCGCTCTAGTCATCAGATATTAAATAAGATATTAACCATTAAAAATTTAAAGCGATAGCACTAAAGAAAATTAACAACAGAGGTCCGATGCGAAAGCCTGCACAGGAAGATGCGCATCAGATTAACGACAAAAATCAGAGCCAAGGAGGTTCGTTTGGTCGGTGATAATGTAGAACCTGGTGCTCACCCTACTCTGAAGCTTTGAAAAATGGCTGAGGAACAGGAATTGATTTGGTAGTAATTTCGATGAAAGCAGAGCCTTTTTATCTGCCGTATCTTGATTACAAAAAGTTCCTTTTACGAACAAAAAAGAAAAACAAAAGGAGCTGAAAGCCAAGCAAGTAAAAGTGGTGATAAAGGAACCGTTTTTGGTCCCTCAGACTGATGAGCACGATTTCCAATTCAAGAAAAACACGCTGAAAAATTCTTGGAAGAAGGTTCTAAACTAAAACTTATGTATTCTTCCAAAGGAAGATCAATAGTTTTTAAGGATCAAGGAGAAATATTACTTTCAAAAACTTGCCCAAGAGCTGGAGCATGTAGGAAAAGGTAGACCAAATGCCTAAATTAGAAGGAAAAAGAATGATACGTTAATGAGCTCGAAAAAGGCTAAATAAATTTTGATTAGATTGAATAAAATTATTTTGCTCTTTTATCAATTTTATTGTTCTCTTTTTCTTATGGACAGTATTATAAAGCTGAACTTTATAAAGATGGAAATACAGTAGGTGGGTCTACTAAATTCTTTTAGTGGATATAACAATAGAAAAGCTAAGAAAGCTGTATTTAAATCTGATGAAAAAGCTCAGAAAAAGTCATTTCTGTAGAAAATGTGGAAAGGATTACTTTATTTCAATGATGATGGAAGTACTCAATAGGAGAGTTGGTAAACTTTTAGAAATAGAAGAAAACTATGGGCTTTTAAACAGTCAGCAGATTTAACAGTTTATTCCATTACAGTTCATATTCCATCTCAGCGTGTAAGTGGTATTCTTATTCCACCAAGTACCTATACTGACTATTTATTTATCATAAAGATGAGCCATGGCAGACCATGTATTTAGACATAATTTGGGAAATCTCTATTGGAGAAAAGTGCAAACAAAAAGTGGTTGAAAAATACTTGCTGATAGATGCCCTAAATTAGCTGGAAAATGTAGATGCCCTAGAATATGAGAAAAGAATCACGCCTTTTTGTAGACTATTATGAAAAAGCATTGTAAAAATATTGATAACAAATAACATAAAAAGAAGTAAGAAAATGCCAAAATTAAAAACGAAATCAGGGTGCTAGAAGCGTTTTGCTCTTACTGAACAGGTAAAATCAAAAGAAAAATGCTTTCAAAAAGCCACATTTTGACTAAAAAGAAACTAAGAGAAAGAGAAATCTAACTCAGACTTCTTTATGTTGCTAGTGTGGATGAGAAAAAGCGTTTTAAAGCAATTAGCAATTAAGTAGTTTTTTTATAAATCATTTCGGTTTATAAGAATTTTATTCAAAAAGTTTAACCCTGAAACGGTGCTACTAAGAGAATTTTTAATGAAATTCCGCCCTTTTCAAAACAAATTAATTAAATTATGCCAAGATCAGTAAACGCTGTAGCGTCTAGAGCGCGCGCAGATCTTAAAACAAGCTAAAGGTTTCTTCGGAAGAAGAAAAATGTTTGACTGTTGCGAAAAACGCAGTAGAAAAAGTAACGCAATATGCCTACAGAGGCAGAAAAGAGAAAAAGAGAAATTTCAGAAGTCTTTGGATTACGCGTATCAATGCGGGAACTAGACAATACGGAATGTCTTACTCTCAGTTCATGGGAGCTCTAAGAGAAACAACATCGAGCTAAATAGAAAAGTATTGGCTGATTTAGCGATGAATCATCCAGAAGCATTCAAAGCTGTTGTAGATCAAGTAAAATAAATGTTGAATCGCGTTTTTGTTATCAATAAAAAGAAATCCAGGTTATTATTAATCTGGATTTTTATAAAATATAAAAACAAAAATGAAGCTGAAATTTTTAGGAACAGGAACTCTCAAGGCGTTCCAATAATCGGTTCTGACGACCCTGTCTGCCTGTCCTCTGACCCACGAGATAAAAAGGCTGCGAAGCTCTGCTCTGATAACCACCGAGACAAATGGGAAAAATATTGATAGACTGCGGACCTGATTTTCAGACAGCAGATGCTTACCAATGGAGAGAACAACATAGATGCAGTACTTCTACACACGAACATAATGACTATGTAATTGGTGTTGATGACCTGCGTCCCATTATTTTCAAAAAGACATATTCCTGTCTATTGTCTGAAAGGACTGCGGAAGAAATAAAGCAGCGATTTCCCTATGCTTTTAGTGAGGTAAGATACCCTGAGCTCCAAGCTTTTGATATTCATCTGATAGACAGCGACTTTTACAATAGATGATACCGAAATCACGCCGATACATGTTTTTCACAATCAGCTGCCTATAATTGGTTTTAGGTGAAAAACTTGGCCTATATAACGGATGCGAGTTCTATCCCAGATTCGGAAATGGAGAAATTGCTAAATCTGGATTTTCTTTTGATTATCAACTGTCTTTAGAAAAGAGGAAAAGCATCCTGCACACTTCTATTTTGCCTGATGTTTTGGAATTGGTACTAAAACCAAAGAAAAACTTATCTAACACACATCAGCCATAAAATAGGCTTTTATGAGCAGACAGAGGCTGAACTACCTGATGATATTCATCTGGCATACGATGGTTTAGAAATTATTTTCTAAAATTATGCTGATGCTGTTATGAAAAATAATATCTATATTTGCACCCATAAGATTTGAGTAGGCCCAGATGGCGGAACTGGTAGACGCACTGGACTCAAAAATCCAGCGCGGCAAGGCTGCCGGTTCGATTCCGGTTTGCATATAGAATCCCTTGTAAATCGCTGATTTACAGGGATTTTTCTTTTTCAATATGTAGAAGAATGCTATACAAAATGAAAAGTTAGAACTTAATACATTTCCAAAAGAGAAATATCAAGAACTGATAGCTTTTTGCCATTCAGCCTTTTTGATATTATCGTAAGCTGTGCTGAAACCATTGGTGAAACTTTGTTCTACCCCAAGAACCAATAGAAGGAATAATAAACTCAAGCTTTTAATGCTTGTCCGTTTATACAATAGAGATATAGAAAAATTCTATCTACTCTACTTTGATTATATCCTAAAAGAAGAAGCATACAAAGAAAGTAAAGGAACTGTATCAAAAATATTCCGCCTTTTTGATGTGCTAAAGAATTTCTACATACCCCTTCCTCCTTTTCTGAACAGCAACGCATTGTGGCTGAGATAGAGCGTTGGTTTGCTTTGATAGATACCATTGAACAAGGTAAAGTAGAACTACAGACCGCCATCAAGCAGACGAAAAGTAAAATCCTTGACCTCGCTATCCATGGCAAACTCGTGCCACAAGACCCGGAGCGATGAGCCCATCAGAGAACTGCTCAGAGCGCATCAATCCCAAGGCACAAATCACTTGTGATAACGAGCATTATGCGCAGTTGCCAAAAGAGGATGGGCTATATGTTCACTTGAGGATATTATAGAATATGAGCAGCCAACAGACTATATTGTTAGCTCTACGAACTATGATGATAGTTATTTAACTCCAGTTCTAACAGCTGGCAAATCATTTATAATAGGCTATACAGATGAAGAAGAGGGTATATATTCTAAAATTACCTTGTATTATCTTTCGATGATTTTACGACTGCCCCAAAATTAGTAACTTTTTCCTTTACAGGTTAAATCTTCTGCAATGAAGATTTTGCAGGTAAACCAAAAACATATCAATCAAAATATGTTGTTGCGATTTATGAGCATCACACAACTAATTGGTGATACTCATAAACGTTATTGATTTCAGAATACTCTAAACTACCAATTCCTATCCCTCCGAAGGAAGAACGAAGCAGAAGGTACTGTTACAGCAATCGATAATTTGATGTACTGTGTTAGATGCAATCATGGAGAACTTATAAATTCTCCTTGATTGCATCAAGTATATTGAATGTCGATTTAATCGCTTCTACTATTCTTATCTGCTCATTATATGGTGGTAAGGGACGGCAATAGCCTTGAATAACTTTTTATTCAAGTGAGGTATTGCAGACCCCACTTTATTCTCTTAATGTCTTTTCGATGCAGGTTTATTACATTGAGGATATATTTCTCATTGACATTTTGGTCTCATGTCCAACAGCTTAAATGTACTTCCTTGATAGCCATCTATCGGGGGTTCTAAACACTTCACCAGAATTCTCACCATCTACTAAAACATATAGGAATTTGCTGGTACAAACTTACCATTATGTATAATATTTCCTTCTGAAATTCCTCTCAAATATTTTACATCCAAGTTTATCAAAGAGGTATTATCCCGCTTTATTCCATCTTTTAATTTCTACAAATATCTGTATTGATATTACACTCCATCCTCTTTCTGGCAACTGCGCATAATGCTCGATATATTTTATTATATTGTTACTTTTATTCATTATAAATCAATGTAATATGTAACAACATTTTCAGAAACATCTTGCCAAGACCAACTTGGCACCAAACACCATCACATCGTATGTGGACAGTGAACTACTTTGAATATTACTAGGAAGTGAATAAAAAGAACCTTTTTACATACAAAGGATTTCTTAGAGAATTTGGCCCCAAACGGTTAACCTACGTTTGCAGGCTATTAACAACACTTTGGAGTACTTTCAGCCACAGAGAAACTGAAATGAAGTTTGTAAAGGTACAGCAAAAGAACTCTTAGGAAAAATGTGATAAGTGATGCCGACTACAAGTTCTTGAAGACTAAGCTAAAGGCTGATGGCTTTGATGAGCGTACTCACAATATGGTTTATGGCAGCAACGGGCGCACGTGTCAGTGAATTGTTGCAAATTAAAGCAGAGCATGTACAAATAGGGGTATCCGATCTTATAGTAAAGGTGGCAAGATAAGGCGTGTATATTCCCAAGAATTTACGGACAGAAGCAAACAAGTGGATTAAAGAGAGGGGATTAAGTTCGGGATATATTTCTCAATCGCTTTGGCAATCGAATCACAAATACGGTATCGCCCAACAGCTGAAACATTTTGCAGAAAAGTATGGTATCAATCGTGATGTGGTTTATCCACATTCTTTCCGCCACCGCTTTGCAAAAGAATTTTTGACTGTTTCAACGACCTTTGCGCTATTAGCCGACCTCATGGGACACGAGAGCATAGAGACCACTGCATCATTTGCGAAGAACTGCCAGTGAGCAGCAGAAGATAGTGGATAAAGTAGTGAATCAGACATTGCAGTAAGCATAGCCCGACAAGGCTATGCTTGCAAAGTCTGTTCAACAGTATCAATAATAGAAAATAGTTCCTCTATCTTTAGCACAATGCGCTTTTTAGTTCGGCAAGTGGAGGTAACAGAAAGGGATAAGATTTTATTAGTGTTTGACTAATATTCTTCTGAGTCTCCTTTTTCCAAGCATATAGAAATTATCTCGATTAGCTAAAAGATAATAGAAAAGGTAGTATGTATTAATTTCATTTGGTTTGGGTATATGCTATCGCTTGATTGGTGGCTAACTCCACTGCAATACCTAATTTACTAATAGAACCATACATAGCCATTAGCAATGTTCCTTTGTCAATACTTTTGCAGAACTATTATATATGCTCAACTGAGAAATATGTTTTGAAGCAAATGTAACTATGGAATCATTCAGATCACCAATAACCAGCCATGGAATATTTCCTTCGTAGTATGCTTTAACAGTACTTTCGGGAGTACCGCCACTTCCCCATTTAAAACAATCGCCAAGGGGTTGATAAATACCATCCTTTAGGCAACTTCTCACTATGCTCGTTATCACAAGTGATTTGTGCCTTGGGATTGATGCGCTTGAGCAGTTCTGATGCGGGCTCATCGCTCGGGTCTTGTGGCACGAGTTTGCCATGAATAGCGAGGTCAAGGATTTTGTTCTTGGTTTGTTTGATAGTATTTTGTAAGTTCTCCTTACCTTGTTCTATCGTATCTATCAAAGAGAACCAACGCTCAATCTCTGCCACTAATACGTTGTTGCTCTGCAAGAGGAGGTAGAGGAATGGGATTCGATTGAGATTATCCTGAGATAATTTGGGTTGTGCGAGCCTGAAATATACTTTTCTAAATTCATAGAATTTATTACAATAGCTACAAAATCTAATACTTTCTTTTGGATAAGAATCTAAAATATGAGCATGGTTATTAACCCAAAATCTTTCCTTCTGCAAAGAATGCATTATTCTTTTGCACGGATAATAAATTAGCTCCATCTTCGCCGACTAATAGCAATCGCTCATTAAAGATATAATTATCAACCTTATCTATTATTCCGGCAGCGCCATAATAGTCATATTTTTGTGTTGTTGCTTACTTCTAATTGCAGATGCGACAGGTATTCGCTCATTATCACGATTTATTGTACAACCTCCAGTGTTGTCCATACCCACCCCTGTGGCACTTCAAACGGCATATCCTGCTCATAATGGAGCGTATCGGAAGTTTTTCACGGTCTTTCGACTGCGTTTTATCTTTCCTTCTGAGATCGTTGCGTCTTTTTCAGCACTGGGATGCGCTCGAGAAAAACAGATGCAGGCTCATCATTAGGGTCTTGTGGTACAAGCTTGCCGTGAAATGGCAAGGTCTAATATCTTTTGTCTTAACTTCTTTTGTGTCCATTATCTACCAATTAATCATTTGTGCTGTTTTGTTCTTCCAAGAACAGATTACAATATTCACTGAGCTGTCTCTTGCATACGCTCTTGCGGAATAAGAATACGCTTATATTCTGTTATCAAAGTCGGGCTCATACTGCGACTCATGGCGTATTCTACCACCATTTTATCAGCATCAGGACATAACAGAATACCAATAGAAGGATTTTCGTTGCTACGCTTTACATCACGATCAAGGGCTTCAAGATAAAACTCCAACTGTCCGAGATCACGAGGATGAAACTTTGTCTAGTTCTACCGCAACAAGTGCTTGTAGCCCACGGTGGAAGAACAATAAGTCTGCTTTGAAAGTTGATGCGCCCACATTGAGATTATACTTTCGATCCATAAAGATAAAATCTTTACCCAACTCAAGAATAAATTGCTTCACGTGTTCTATCAGCCCTTTCTTGAGCTTTGTTTTCACTATGTTTTTGAGGTAATCCGAGGAAATCAACGAACAAGGTGTCCTTAAACACTACAGGAGCATTTGGATAAGTCTGTAATAGCCTTTCGACATATTCTTTTATCGCCCTAACAATGTTGTGTGGTGTCTGGTTGGTAATGCTACGCTGAAGCTCTCTTTACCAAATGCTCTTTGTGAGCATACAGAATATAGAACAAACGTTCTTCACTACTTTACAACGACATAATATCTCTATATGATCTCGTTAAGGTCGTTAGTGTGAGTAGTTTGAAATTGTCCACCCTTGGCTGGACAATTTGTATATAGGAAAACAGTTGCACCTCTCGTTTGTCTGTGATAGGGAGGGATTATTAATTTGTGCAGTTTTTGGCTGGACAAATTTGCTGAGATAAGTATTGATGACGTGGATAAAAATCTTCAGAGGAGTATTCCTCATAGAATAGTACCATATTGTATATGCTACATCTATACCCTTTCAGCTTTGGTTGTTTGGTACGATATATTCAGAAAGTTGAGTAACAACTTTGCTACCCCATTCTTCCGATTTTAATTTATGGGAAACATAACCACCACATTCCGAAGCCATAAGCAGCGTTTCTTCGTTCACCGCTCTAAAGCATTGGCCTGATGCTGCAAATGATGTTGATTACCTCATCAAACTGCTGCTCTTGACTTAATATAATATTGCTATCCATTCCGTTACTCTTTAATTTCTCCTCATTAACTTCTGCAATTCAGCGCTACTGCCTTACTGATGCTGCTGGCTTGAGTTGTGATATTTGTCACACCTGTCTAACGTAAATTGTTTTCCTCCACCAGCCTTAATCCATGTAATATCAAGACTTGTTTTGTCTCGAGCATAATGTCTCTTACCGTATATTTGCGCCATCGACCATCACGAGCAGTATCTTCATAGGTTTCGACACGAGGATTAGCTGTACAGCAAGCTACGAAATCATCAAGATGATGACGCCAGCAACTATTAGTTGCCAATGTGTGCTTCCACATCTCCGCGATAACCATCACAGAACCAAATATCCTTTGTTGGTCGCTCCTTTCGTGAAAACAACACGTTGGCTTTAACGCCCAGTGCATAGAAAATACCTGTGGTAAGCGCAAAATGGTGTGCAAGTTGAAGTCGCTCAACAGCTTCTTTTGCGGACTGTTTCACCTGCACCACGTAAATAGCACATTGTCAGGAAGCACCACTGCTGCCCGACTACCTGTTTTCAGCATCAACATCATGTGCTGTAAAAGTTGAGCTGATTGTTTTAGTCTCACATAGAAATCGGGGCGATTGATGTCCGCTCAACCAGCGGGACGGAGTTCCAAAGGAGGATTGGCAAGCACTACATCTACCAAAGTGTCAGGCTTCTTCCAACCATCTTCACAAGCCATAGGGCTACGGTCAGTAAAGCCAATGCCATGTAAATATAAGTTCATCGAAGCCAGTTACAACTAATGGAGTGTTATCAACGCCATGAAGTGCCCATTATTTAAGAATTCACGTTTGTCCTTATCTTGTGATTGCTGTTTCATGCAGTCGTATGCAGCCAACAAGAAACTCTCAGCTACATGCCGGATCGCAAACGGTTTTCATGCTAATCTTTGGGTTTGATACAATCTACCATTGCCTGACAGAGGACGAGGCGTGAAATACTGCCCGCACCACTTTTCTTATCTTGACCATTCTTTCCAAGATTCCTTCATAGATAGTGCACCTTTTACATCGCCATCCATGACAAGCCACTGCTCTTCGTCTATCATCGAGATCACCTTCTTAAGATAAACAGGCTTATCAATCTTATTTTGTGCCTTAGTAAAGATTTGTCACCTATCAAACTGTCTCTGCTCGCTAGAGTTTCTCGTGTCTTCATACATTGCCCAATTAAGTCTGGCTATCAAGTTCTATCAGATTACGCCAACGATAGCCTTTCTTCGGGAATAGAGAGGATGCCTCTCAAACAGTTCCTCGCTCTCCGCATCCATTTTGGAGAAAGAGAAGATAGGTGAGTTGAGTAACATAGTCTGGTGTAGCCAATACCCTTGTCCTGATAGCGTAGTCGCTAAATTCCAAACCTTTGCAAGTGTTTGCTCTGTTGATATGTTTGTTGCCATTTGTTGCTTCGTTTTTCCGTAAATGATAAATCGTGATAATGAAGACAAAGCCTCGTTTGCTATATTTTTCCCACCAAAGGCACGGATAAGTTGCGCCGCTTGTGTCTTATCATTGTCTTTAATCTCTGTAATTGGTACTACATAACTATCTCGATGCAATGTAGCTAAATACTTGTTGCATCACTCCAATCTGCTCTTGTGTGAGGGGGCGTTGATTTTGTCCACACCAAAGGTTAAATCTTTGGCGGGCAGATGGGCATAAACTCTCGAGTCTTTCTATCTGCAGAAAAGCATAACGCACTAACTGGATGATGCTCTGTAGGCGGCTTCTTCCTCTTTGTAGAACTATGTTTTACCATTTGGGGATTGATGATGGCATAGGAGTTCCAAAGCAATGAAGTGTTGAACCTTACTTACTTGCGTAAAACCAATTTGTTCTCCAAGTCCTTCAGTATGGTGTAGCGGGAGTGGCCTCCTTGGTTGCTGTAGATGATGCGCAATGCTTCTATTTCCGTCTTTATGTCTCTCGCACATTAGGCTTCAAAAGCCGAAGCGGTGGTCTGGGCTTCTTCTTGTGAGAATCCCTTTGATATTAGCGTGTCCTCGCCCGGCATCAATGTTTCCACAACCTGCATTGAGTATCAACACTCACGCATCTGGCTCATCTCGCAATGTTGTGCACCAAAGCTCTCATGCGAGTCGTATTTGGCCATTCACATTGACATATTCCGGTAAGATCCTGCGCTCGAGCGCATCAAAGATGTTGATGCAATATCCATCATGCTTTGATGAGCCAAACCAAGAAATTTTTCACGGTCTGTTTCTTCACATTTAAGACTGATACGAGATAAGCGACTTGCTAATAATCTCAAAATTGTTACTCACTATAATCACGCGTTATTTTCTCCAAAAGTTCTTTCAAGGAGATTAGCTCGTGGTTGCAATTTGTCTGGAGGGAGAAGTAATAGACTTTTCATGCTCTGTAACACCCACGGCATCTACTAAAAAGAAACAATCTCGTACAAGTGCTACGTTACATTTCGTAGTTGCTCATCGCCCATGGTACGCACACCTTCGTCCTTTCATCTGAAATGTATAGTTCTGATGCCACATCACGCATAAACATTACCACTTCAAGGGGTTTAATGTCAGTACCCGTTGCCACCACGTGCAAGTTACGGCGATACGGAAATCCTTATCATTGCGGAACTGTCGTATCAGCTCAGCTGCTATCACCCGCAGAATAGGTGATTTTGTACGAAACGGTTATCATTGTATCCAAACACTTCTTTTGCTATTTTGCACGATATTAGTTGCATGATTTTCATTGAGTGCAACATAAGTGTCTTGGGCAACAATCCAAATTAGCTTCGCTGCGGTCGGTAAACATCTCGGTATATATGGCATCGCGATAAGTCTCCTAATATCAGCTTAATTCCGTGCAGGGTTAATACTACGATTAAGTTCCTCACGAGTATAATTTTTCGTTTTCGGTTGTACATATTAGTCTGAACTCTGCCCCGTATAGCATATGCTTTCTCTTTTACTTTATCACCTTTCGAGAATAGCACCGCTGTTCTCTGTTAGTCTGCGTTTTGATACGATAAACACGACAATCAACATTTACGCCATCAACGATAGACTTCCTGCGTATAGTTTACGATGATATTGCCATTGAAGAAAGCCTTCGTCCCAGGAACAGGTGCTGCTAATCCTATCAACTTTGCTTTTGAGAAATAATTGAGGACTTTCTGCCACACCATAAATAGAACGGTGGCACTCATCAATAATTATCATATCAAAGAAATCTCAGGAAGGTTAGACTCTCAGGAGCATTATTTCCTTATCTTCTATTCTTCATCGTCCTCATCATTATCGGTAATCGTCACCCTTTAACAAGGAGAATAATCGTTGGATAGTGGATATTACCACATTGCTATCCGTTGGTACGCTGAAGACTTCAAGCGATTAACCGTAAAAATAGTATTGAATGGATCGCCATTTCTCCGTCAAAACGGAATGTACCAAATCCTGCCTCTGCCTCGCTTTACCCAAAATTATTCCTATCCACCACAACATGCGCTACCATTGGCGTGAAAGCTAACATGCGATAGGCTGCCAAACAAGCAGTATATAAGTCTTCCCAGCACCTGTTGCTAAAACCATCAAAGCATCGATTTTCACCATTACGAAACGATTGCTCCAATTGGGTGATTGCCTCATATTGAGCACGCGCGTTAACCTTTAGGGTCTCGCCGTGGCAAGCCAACATAATCACCCTCCAAGCCCAGTTAACCTAACTTCTTTGGGAGTATGAATTTTCTTTCATAATACTCAAATTCAGAATCACTCTTCGAGTACTCATGCAAACATCAAGTCCCTACTATTAGCAACAGGCAAGCAAAGGTATATTAGGAAACCATGCTTGACACCACTTAGGACAACTTGTATATAAGCGAGAGCTTGTTCTCGCACAATATCAGAATTTTATATCTGTTTTCAATGCGCTTAGCTTCCAATACTCCTACTGCTTTTCCATTGAGAAACAATAAATAATCAGCTTCCCTATTGCCAACCATCAATCCTTCCTGATAGCCACAGCGTATGTTTTGGAGTATACTTATCTCCATCAACGACTTTCCAGCCTGCTTCTTCAAAACATTCTGTTCATGATAACCTGTGCCTCTTTCTTCTGGGTTCATATTTTCTATGGTTCTCATAAGTGTATATTATCGGAAGTTAATGCAAAGATAAGAATAATTTGCGTATAAATATACGAAAGCGTGTATTTCATCGTTCATAAGTTTTCAAGACAATGAAACAATTAGATGTTATATAATTTATTTTTCCTACTCATTAGAATCAAAAAGGAAGTCTCCTATTTAGAAAAATTAAAGTAATTACTTGGTTCTAATAGCTTTTAGAGTCTTATTAATTTCTTTCAAAATAATATGGCACTAGTTCTTCTTAGTTATCAGGTGGAGTAGAATAACTTCTGCAATCTGCATAAAAGGAAGCTTAAAGACATTATTTCTGTATATTTTTCCTTCCATATCAGAGTATTCCAATTCCAGTTCGGACATACCCATCACAACACTCCTTCCTTATCGTATTCCAAAAATCTAAATAGAAATGTAGCTCATAATTTTGGTGGATATATATTTACACCTTCACTAAAACATTTTGAAATAAGATAATGTTTCTTCCTTTTCAAAGATATGATAATCTTTCACTATTTTGCTTTTTACATTCTTCGCACATCCTTTTCCAATATTCTTAATATGAAGTGCAAGTACCTCTTTTGTTTGCAGTGCTTTTGCAAAAGGCTATTATATTTGGAGTTGTTTCTTGTTTTCTGGTTTTTCGACCTCATACCACATCATAACATTTACGCCTGTATAAAAACTGTTGCAATGGCAACACTGTACTAAGAATTATTTGTGGGTCATTCCATTCCATAATATTTATGCTATTTTATACTTCAATTCTGGCAAACTATTGATTGCCTCCGACTTCAACTTATCCACTGCCCGAGTGTATTTCTCGGTATGCTTTCAATCCGCTATGCCCCAATAGGCTGGCAACAGTCTTGATATTGGCCCCATTATTCAGGATGTTCACAGCAAAGCTATGGCGGGCACAATGCCAACTGATGTGTTTATTGATGCCTGCACGTTTTACCCATCGTTTTAACAGATTTGCAGCAACTCTCATAAGATGGAAGATTGAATATGGAGGTATTCAAATCGTCAGGTGCCCTCGCCTATCAATGACAGTAATCCATCGTTCAGAGGAATGACAACACCACTATGTGCAGAATGCCCTTTAGTCTTATTCTGCTCAAACTTCAGAAAGACGATTGGTGTAATCTATGTTCTTATAGGTCAGGTCTTTTCACATCGCAGAAACGCAGACCACAATACAGACAGAGGATAAAGGCTCGTCGCACATTTGGGATTTCTCGTTGTCGTAATGACATTGAATCAGAGATTGTATTTCATCCAGTGACAGCACATCCTTTGCGCAAGACTCTGGTCATCGACCTTTGCATACAACACCCTTTACAGGGTCTTTCAGCATCACTTCGTGGTCTATGGCATAGCGTACAACCTTTTTGAAAACGCTGATAGATGCTCTTTGCTCCTTCGCCCACGCTTCGTGATTGCAGATACTCCACAAAGCGTTCCATCATGTCCTTGGTTATCAAATCGGGCTTAATACTAAACTCATAGAGTGGGATATTGCTCTTTCAGAAAAATCCTTAAAACGATTCAAGGCTATCTTTAATCATTCGTAGGTCTTTTCTTGGTATAACTGTCTATGTACGCCTGATAATAGTCCAAGAAATTGATATTTCTATCTTTCTTCAGACGATAGCCGAGCATACTCTCCTTAAACTGCTGTTCACGTTCCGCTCGAATTTTGGCAGCCAATTCAAGTGTTTCTTTATTTCTGTTGCCGTTCCATTGGAGTACGAGGTTTAGCAATCAAGTACAACTGCAAATTCTCTTTTCGCCTGTTATGCTTGATGTGCACTTTGGGCTTGCCTAGCCATCTTGCCTGTTTCATAAAAAACTGGGATTGCCGTCTTTCATCCAACACAGGCGTTTCTTCTCTACCAAGATAATACTCCAGATAAAGACTTATCCGACCATCAGAAAGCGTATTTTGCTCCAATTTCGGGTTTTCTTTGCTTTTATTTTCTAATTTTGCCATAATTGATAGTTATGTACCTAAATGTGTATCAAACCGAGTAAAATCATTAACTCGTTTATTTTCAGATGTTTTCTTATTTTGCAAAGATACTAAAAAGTTCCGAATATCAAAGTGTACTAAAAGTGTACTATCTAACAAAAAAACAGGCAAAAAGGGCAAAATCACTAAATATAAGAAAAATGCAAATAGCTGATTATCAATACAATATATTCTTTTTGGTTTCTCTTGTTTTCACGGCATTGTACCGGGTCTCAGATAACATTAGAAAGTGCCTTTTATAAAAGCTTTTCCTAATAAATTCCATTCTGAAATTAAAAATCGTCTTTTCTTTAGCATATTTGCTAAACCGCTCTATCCAACCATTTTCCAATGGCTCAGCCTTTAGCATTTCGCCAATTTCTACTAAATTAATTCGCGTCCCATTTTCTCGTAAATCAATTTAAAACATTCATGTTCTTCAAATATTTCTAAAAATTATACTTAGAATACTTTTATTATTTCATTATTTTCTTATTTAAAAATATTTCGTTTTGTACAAAAACAATATATTTTCTTTAGCTATTTCAAGTGGAAAAATCACAAATATTGGTTATTAAGATTTTTCCAAATTCATCTAAAAATTTCTTGGATTTGTTTTCATTTTACAATGTTTTAATTATTAACGCCATTCCAAGGAAATATTTTATACCTCTGAAATATTTTCTTCTAAAATACTTTAATCCATACATAAAATTTAATTTAGTTCCAATAAAAACCTTACTTGTCACTGCATTGAAAAATCCACATATCCTTAAAAGTTTATAACCGAAACTTAGTTGAAACAAAAAGACTTCACATTTCTGTAAAGTCTCTCACTTTTCAATAGTGAGCGCGAAAGGATTCGAACCTTTGACCGTCTGCTTAGAAGGCAGATGCTCTATCCAGCTGAGCTACGCACCCATTAATTAGTTTTTAAAAAAGAACTAATAAACTTTTTGTCGGGGTGGCAGGATTCGAACCTGCGACCTCCTGGTCCCAAAACCAGGCGCGATGACCGGGCTACGCTACACCCCTGAATATTATACCAGTTGCGGAGGGTATGAGATTCGGAACTCATGCGACCTGAAAGTCGACAGTTTAGCAAACTGCTCCGTTAACCACTCCGGCAACCCTCCTTTGTATTCTTTAAGAACTCCTATTCTGTATTTGCTTTGCAAAGGTATAACTTTTTAAACTACAAATTTTTCGAAAAAATATTCGTATTTTTGGAAAATTTAATTAAAAATTATTTCATCATCATGCGTAAAGTACTTTATTTATCACGCTGTTTATATATTTTAGCTTTTCCTGTGGTTTCGCAGATAGCCATACAGCCAAATTCTTCATTAGATCATACAAAAACAAAGCACTGAAAAAGAGAAAAACGCGAAAATAGAACATCCTATAGGAACAGAGGATTTTTATAGAGAAATATAGCAGACAGCACTAAAAATAATAATACGATAAGCTATGGCTCTATAGTTTCTGCTAAACCAAAAATACAAAATACTAAAACCCACTTCCTTCCGTAGGGGCAAGGTTTCCGCCAGAGATTCATCATTCTGCACTATACGGCTCTGGATAATGAGAAATCTATAAGAGTTTTGACACAGCAGTCGGTAAGCTCCACTACCTTGTAAGTGATCTAGATGATCATGAAATCTTCCAATTAGTAGATGAAAACAAAAGAGCTTATCATGCAGGGGATAAGTTCTTGAAAAACAGCAACAACCTGAACGACAGCTCCATAGGTATAGAAATAGTAAACACAGGCTATGTAGTAGATAGTTTAGGAAAGAGACAGTTTCAGGCATTTCCAGAGCATCAAATCAGAGAAAAATAGCCGCATTGGTAAAGGACATCAGCAAAAGATACATGATTCCTCCTACCATATTTCTGGCTCATTCGGATATTGCTCTGACAAGAAAACAAGACCCAGCCCGCTGTTTCCTTTGGAAAAATTATACGAAGAACACCAAATAGGCATGTGGTATGATGAGGATAAAAACAAGAGCTTCTACCCAAGTGCATTAGATGATATTACTATATTATATGAAGATGCTTTATAAGAAAGGTGCAGACATCTTTTAAAAAGTTTTGGGTATGATATCCAAATCACAGGAATGTGGGACAAACAGACCAAAAAGCGTCATAGAAGGTATTCAGCATCATTTCAGACCTAGAAAACTATGATGGCATTTTTAGATGCGGAAACATGGAGCATTCTACAGGCTTTGATTCAGAAATATAAATAAATTCTCTACCTTTGCATAGAAAATGGATAAGATAAGAAAAATAAAGATAAAGACGAAAAATTCATAGAATATTGGGAAAAACAGCATGCAGCTCGGAAGGGTAAAAATATTCCTTGATAAATGCTGTTTTAATGGGAATAATTGTGTTTCTTAATTTCAAATATTGTATATTATTTATTCACGGAAACCACCCTTTTTCAGCTCAGTATGGATGCTTTTTATCCTTTGCTATTAGCTACCTTTTTAGTTTCCTTTTTATTATATCCTGTTTTGGAATATCAATAGTTTCAAATATAATGTTGTCCTAAATAAAAGAAGAAAAAAATCCAAAAAAATAAAAGACTTGATTTTCAAGTCTTTTTATTTCTAAAACAGTCTGAAGATACAGTTTTTCCAGCTCGTTGGCTGAGATTTCATCAGCATTGATTTCGGAAATCAAATTCCCTCGTTTACAATTCCTATTCGGTCTGCCACTTCTTTTTGCCCTAAAAATATCATGCGTCGCCATGAAAATAGTAGTTCCTCCGATGCCAATTCTTTCAATATTTCAGAAAATTCATTCGATGCCTCGGATCTCAGGACCAGATGTAGGCTCATCCAGAAGCAGTACTTTCGCCTTTTTAGCGATGGCAATGCAGATGCCCACTTTTATGGCGCATCCCTTTAGAATAGCCTCCAGCCTATTGTGATGAGCATCAGACTGCAGTCCTGCTTTGCTTAGAAAATTCGTAAGCGCCTCATTATCATAATCAAACCCAGCCAAAGAGGAGAAAAATTTAAGGTTTTTCTACGCCTGTCAAATTAGGGATAAAGCAGCACAGTTTCAGGAATATAGGCGATGAATTTCTTGGTTTCTTCTGGATGGTCTACCACGGAGATTCCATTGATTTTCGCGGCTCTTCGGTAGGTTTCACAAAAGCCTAAAAATATATTAATCGTCGTGCTTTTCCCTGCTCCATTCTGTCCCAGAAGAGCAAAAATTTCACCTTTGTTTAGTTTTAAATTTAGATTATTTAAAAGCCTTTATAATCTCGTATGTTTTAGATAGTTTTCTGCAATAAGCATAAAAATTCTATATTTTTAATCAATTTTTATTCCGATAAACACAAAGTAATAATGAGTACAATAATCCCACAAATAGGGATTTCCAGCTTATATCCATGATTCTCTACTGGCGGCTGGTATTTAGGTCTTTTTTTCCCAAAGGTGTATTTTTGGTCAAAGTTTCCTCAAAAATATAAGGATACTCCCGCACGGGCTTTGTGATGTTTTTCTCACCGATGCCAAATATCTCATATGCGCTTCTAAATCTGTATTAACCAAAGGCGTTATACATTCTCTGCACTCCTACCGTAGGAAGAAACATTCCCAAAGTTTCGGCTTTGTGCTGGCGCTCCATCAGCTTTTTGTTCCATCAGTTTGATGTCGGTTCTGCCTCTTTATCAGCTACATACTGCATCGCATAATACCAGCCCTGCTACATAGTATTTCTCTTCTGGAATTTTATATTTTTATACTCGGGATATTCTTGGTAAAATTTATTCATTGTTACTGATTTGGGCTTATCCCACTTCTCGTGATAGGCTTCACGCTGGATGAGTGTGGTTTCCATAGCCTCATGAACAGGAGTGGTAGCTGTAATTATCGTATTTCCCAAAGCAGGAAACATCAGACATAGCACAATCCAAATCCCCACGGACAAAATGAAGCGTTGTAGTTGAGTTTTTATTTAATGAATTGATAAGCCAAACCACTGCAAACCAAAACTTACATAAAATAGAAATTCCTAAAATAGCAAAAACACCACTCCAAAAGCCAGCCCTGAAAACCAAAGCCGCCACGATCATCAGTATAATGACCAAAGACACCACTATCAGCCACCTTGCGAAGATTTTATAAAAACAAAAACTAAGCGTAGGCACTCCAGAAATCTTTATCATACTCCAGACTCCAGTTTCTTTCTCCTCCGAAATCAGCTGAAACCAAGGCGCAATAATCAATAACGGAAAAAGATAAATAAAACAAATGAGCAAATCCAAATTGCCCACCAAAAAGAGACAAAGGATTAGTCAGCTCATTATCATAAATCTGCCCTTCTAATGCCAAGATTTTGGTTTTGATATTGTAGTTTAGAATATCTCTCTGCCCCAGAGAAAAACGCTGCCCAGTCAGCTCGGTGGATTATAAGTATGAAAAATCATGTAATAAATATCCGTTCCTGCCGTGTTCTCCGCGCCTGCAATGTGCAGAATGTGCTCTATACTCTCGTTTTCCAGATGTTCTATTCTGAAATATTTTTCTTTTGTTCCTCTATGACTCTGTTTCCGTAATAAATTCCGTAAAGCCCAAAGAGAAAAACCACCAAAACCCCGATTCGGAAGGCGTTATTTCTGAAAAATATTTTTAAATTCTATGCTTAAAATCCTCTTCATCGTTACAAAAATTTATTACTATTTTTTTCTGAATATAATTCGCTGCCAAAACCAAATGCAAACAGCATAAAAACAAACGCTGAAATCCCCTAAAATCTGCTCTTTCAGAATTTCATAAGTAGAAAAATGCTGGTATTTGAACGGCGGCATTTGTTTCAGAAGCTCATTATTTATCCTCTGTGTCCGCTCTTTTTGGGATTCTTTATAATATTTTATTTCCTCCTGCTGAAGTTTATTCAGATACTGAGTGCGGTCATATCGGTATTTTTCGGCCTGTCGCTGGAAACTTACAGCATCAGAAAAACTACTTCCACTGAAGCCCATAGACATATTTCCTCATCGCCAAATAAGGATTGAGCAAAAGCCCAAAAATTCGCTTACTTTGTTTTTGATTTTGATAAATTTTAATCAATTCCTCAAATTTTTCACCAAAATTTTTCGTGGTAATCGCCTTCTGCAAAGACCAATCCACTCGTAATTTATCGGTAATTCCTCGATGGAACTGACATTATATTTTCAATATTTCTTCTTTCAGCTCCTTAAAGTGCTGGTCATCAGGATTATGGCTGTCTCCTTCTTTTTAATCTGGTTATGAATGGAAATATCAAAATCATTTTTATTCGGTGCTCATAGATATTTGCGCCAAGTGTCTGCGCGGCTTTTTGGAAGAATAAAACCATTGAAAACCAAATAATTAAAAGAACAAGCAAGTGTAGACTTAGGAGTTTTTATTCAAAGCTGAAAAATCACCACTACAAACGAAAAAATCAAAAATAAACGCTGTAAGAAAACCACCAGAGGAAGGCTCTCGGTATAAGTCCTCTGCATCAGCACCTGACATCAGCCCCTGTGAAAGCAATTCCCAAAATAAGAATTGGGAGGAAAATAAGCCATCGTAACGGCATACATCCCCAAAGTTTTTCCAAAAATAAGGTCTTTGTAAGTCGTATTTTGAACCAAAATCAGTTTAAACTCCATTTTGTTTCAGCCCAGAAACCGAACCAAAAACCAATGAAAATAATGAATAAAGGTAAAATCAGCTGGAAAATCAGAGCCATACTCAGTTCCCCCAAACCTCAGTATTCCGTTGGAAAACGAGGCATCGCTCATATTCATCGTATTCTGTCTGTGAGCCTCCAAAAACAGAGTTTCCCACATAAGAATTTACCCCAAAATCAAAGGCAGCTCAGAGGATATTTGTCCCGAAAACCAACACCCATAATGCGAAACCCCGTGCGGTGTCTGTCTGGCTGGTTTTCCCACTGCTGGACAACTTCCGACTGGTAGTGTTCTGCTCCTCATTGTGATGATGGACATTTTCCCAACCAATATAAGCCGCCAGAGACAAACAGCAACAATGATGACAACCAAGCATCAGCACTTTCTGCCTATTGATGCTTTTTCCATTCTTCCGAGGCGATTAGCTTTACCCTTTTTAAATTCAAGGAAATTATTTTTAATTCTCAATGAAACTAATATTCATCTCCGCCGAAAGCGCCCCAGCCTCTCCACAAAGGATTCATAGGAAACGGCATCTCCCTCGCCTGCATTATCCGAAATCGCTCTCAGCATCAGAAACGGAACACCCATAATGTGGCAGGTCTGCGCAATGGCACTCGCTCCATCTCCACAGCCAGCGCCCTGGAAGCTCTATCCATTCTCGGCGCTGTCTACATCGCTGATGAAAGAATCTCCGACTGACTACCAACCCTTTACGAAGCTGGTCGGTATATTTTCCGCAATGTTCCTCGGCAAGGCTCAGCCACTGCTCATCCGCAGCAGGCGGCATTTTTGGCTCTGTTGTCCTATTTCACAGCTGAAAGCCGTGACATCCACATCATGGTGTCTCAACCTCCGTAGCCAAGATAATATCATAAACTCTGGTGTCTTTCAGACCTCCTGCTGTTCCTCGTATTGATGATTAATTCTGGTTTAAACTGATTGATTAAAAAGCGCAGTAGCCACCGCTGCACTCACACTTTCCTATCCCAGACAAAAAGCACCACCACCTGATGGCTGCTGATCTCCCTTCATGGAAAGTAAATCCGAAATAATCTCGGTGTCTTTTTCTATCTTGTAATTTTTCTCGAAGGAGCTGGACTCACCCATCGTGCTCCGATGATTCCTATTTTCATTGTAAAGTTTAGTAATTAAAAATAAGGCAAAGATAATTATTTTTGAAATCTATCTTTTTCCGAAGAGTCCCACCCTGGTATTTTGAAAATCTTTTAAATTTCAGAACGCTATCTTTCGTTGTGAGACAAATACTTGTGTGAATATTCATCTCGCCATATCTTCATAATAGACTGTTGAATTAAAAAGTCATGGTGATTTTATCATCTGCATACACGATTTCTAAAGTGTTTTTCGAGCCTCTGGATGGAGATTTATTGGTATATTCTGCTTCATCACGCCCTTGTTTCAATCATTTTTATCAACATCTATGTACAGTTTTCCAAAATCATCATTAAAAATTCTATTAAAAATAAGTTTGAAATTCTTTTTCGCCAAAGTCTTTCCTAAATGTTTTTCCCATTTTTCAGATTCCAAAGCCACATACCAAAAGTTATCATTTTTGATAGGAAAATCAAAAATATGCTTTTTACTTCATCTGGCTTACCTTTTTGAATTCCATCTATCAAATAAAACAATCTGTTTTTGCAAGTGGTTTCTATGAGATCGGAATTGTCCGTTGATATTTTTCTGTTTCTACTTTTGGTTTTTCTGGTTTGTTTTGCGTCTTGTTTATTTCGCAGCTTAAAAGAAATAATACGCTCAGACCTCACCTGAGAGAATGATCCTCATAATAATCTTATTTAGTAACACAAATATAATCAAAAACCGATAGCCATTATAAACTATCGGTTTTCAACACATTAAATTAATTTATGAAAAAGATTCCTGTATTCATCTTTAGAATGTATATCTTACATTAAACATTACATTTCTCATGTTCTGGGAATAATCTTGATAGTTAAATGCTCCCAACCAATAAGTTTTATTAAATATATTATCTACATTCAAAGATAATTGCATATCTTTTTAGTTTATAATATATAGCCCTCATCCACAACAGCATAAGATGGAAGAACTAAATCTGGCTCTGCCAAGAGATTTTGACTGATGAATAAGTTCATACCTGCACCTATACCAAAATTTTTAAAGGAAACCTTCTTTAAATCAAATCTTGTCCAGATATTAAATGTATCTTAGGAGCATTATCTTTTGTATAAGTTCCTCTGATATGATCTGTTATTTTTGAATCATTATAGGCATACCCTGCATTAATCATCCAGTTTGGAAGGATTCTACCCATCACATCTATTTCAAGACCTTTATTTCGTCTCTGTTCTTCCCTCTGACATCAACTCGTCTACTGCACCACCATATACTGTATCATCATAGGTAAGGATGTTATTTTGTTTGATGTCGTAGTAAGCTACTGCTGGCATGTAATTTTACCATCAAGCCATTCTGTTTTGCACCAAAACTCGTACATTCTTGTTGATTTAGGTTTGAATGGCTCTCTGATATAATTTCCAGTATTAATATCTCTGTCTAAATCCATCATAACTGTAGATAAGCATCCGTTTGCATTTGGAAACCTTGTATATAAGAAGCATGTTGCTGATGTTTTTAGTGGCTTTTGTACATTAGTCCTGCTCTTACCAAGAATTTGTCTTGTTTTACAGTTTGCTCATTTTTACGCTTTAGAAGTTTTTGTCTGTATACCACTTTGACGAAGCCTAAGATTGAAAAATCAACTTGTTCCACAGCTCCATTTGATTCATAAAAGTACGCAGAGTGCGTGGAGAAGTACATCGGCGTAGTTTCCTCTTTACTGCTTGTGGTTGTAGTATCCGATACATTACTCTATATTGACCCTTTTTGTCAAATCCCAATGAGGAATTCTCGAGTCAGAGTTCCAGAAGCTGCATCGCCTGTATAATCTCCTCACGGTATTAGTACCACCATGTCCCACTTCAAAACATAATCACAAATCATACCCTAAAACTGATTTGTTTTTAAAATCTTCTCCCGATCTTTCCAATCATAGTTCAAATAAGCATTGAAATTGTCCGTGAAGAAATTACTATTATGCTGAAACATATCTCTATGTTGTACCTTTGTCACTACTGCAATACCCCATTTTTGTCTTTCCGAAAATTATTATCCGTTCTTAGCTCAGTCAAATCTTTCTTGCCAGACATGCTTCATGTAAGCCATGTTCAAGCTAAATTATCTCAAAAACTTATGAGTTAAATTCTCATTAAATTTAAGTCAATGCTTTTATTAACATCATTGATAGCTCCGATAGCATAAGTAATTGCGTAGCATCTAATCTTGGCTTAGTACCTGGTGTAGAAAATAGGGTTGGTCCTATCCAATCTGTTTTGTTGTTACTCATCACAAACTCAAAACTAATACTTGTTTTTATCATTTGAATATAAGCAATTGTAGGAGCATATCATATAAGCTTCTTAAACTGCAAATCTCGAATGACTTACCATTTTCATATCTACATTCAAACGATATAAATCAAAAGTTTTATTTCTTTTATTCAATGGTCCAGTGAAAATCTAACGCTCCTATCACAGTCGCATACGCTTCCTACACTTAGACTCTCTTTTCTATTCGTACGTCTAAGTTGCTTTAGTAATGATATTATATACTTCCCCTGCATCTGTACTTGAGAAAGTCATACTGCAGGACCTTTGATTACTTTCTACCCTTTTCTATATTCATCATCATGAGGCTGAGAGAAGATGTAAACAGAAGTCGCCATACCATTTCACTCAAATCTATTCTCTATATGATGCTTGCTGTGTAACCCTCAATGAGATGGAGTACATGTTATAGAAACTCGTTTGGTTTACTCCCACTCACATTTTTCTTTACAGCATCCCAGTCTTGTCACCCTCTCATCTGCTGATAAGCTCTTTTGGTTACAGTAGATATCAGCCTGAGGGAACCTCCATATTTTTCAAGGCAGATTTTGGATGCCGAGAAAGAATAATCACTATTATAATCTTTTCTTGCTCTCTTCCTACAATTTCTACAGTTTGTAGTTTTTACTTTTCCATTTTCTTTCCCATCTTGAGGCTCGTTAGGGTCTGTGTATTTTTGTGCTACAGTTGGTCTCTGTTGGTTCTGTAGACTGCTCAACTACAGGCTTTTCTTCAACCACAGGCTTGATGTAACCATTTGATAAACAATCACATCTCCCTAAATCCAAAACTCCATTATCTCTCCACTGTAATTTGGTTTTCCAATGGATTTGCTCTTCTGCTACGATGCTGATAGTGTAACTTCCTCCTTCTGTAAGTGTTACATTAAAAATCCTGAAGCATCCGTCATAGAGGTCATTTCTTTGTCCCCCTTTTAGTATAATGCTGGCATTAGAAACGGGATTGTCATGCTGAACTACTCCTACCTTTTCACCGTTTGTGAATATCCCATTAGAGACATTAACAAACTTGATACTAGTAATACTTTTTGTTCATAAATTGAAATATAAAATTTAAACTTATTTTATTATCTTTATACGGCACAAAAAGTAATACTATATTTTCTTGTTAATATACAATATGATTTTTATCATCAATTTTTAGAAAAGTAACATCTTTTACTTTTTAGCATCATTAAATCAACAAATATCTTTTTAATCCAAAAATAAATTCATCATCTTTATTCCGTATATTTGCACAAAAATTCATTTATAAATACTAAATCAAAAATGAAAAAGAAGAGACTTTCTGAAAAACAGGTTCATTAGCTGCTTTAGGCGGAATGCTACTAACTCCTTCGGAGCAAAAAGCAAACACTATAAAAGGAAGAATTTCTGTGGCAGAAAAAGCCAAAAATATCATCTTCATGGTAAGTGACGGATGAGTGTAGGAACGATGATACTGGCAGACATCTACCTGAAAAAGAAAAACGGAAAGTTCCAATTGGGTGGGACTTTACGAAGATAATCTTGTCCAAAGAGCATTGATGGATATGGCTTCTGCGAATGCTATCGTAACAGACTCAGCAGCAGCAAGTTCCTCTTGGGGAGGAGGTGTCCGTGTGAATAACGGAAGCCTGAATGTAAGCCCTAACGGAAAGGAAAACATGCCTATTCTTCAGAAATTCAAACAAGCTGGAGTAGGCTGTGTAACTACGGTTCCCTATCACCCATGCTACACCAGCAGGATTTTGTGTTACCAGCAAGAGAAGAAATGCTATGGACCACATCGCTGAACAATACGCAGAGCTAAACTTTGATGTGATGATGGAGGCGGCAGCCAGTACTTGACAAAGACAAAAAGAAAGGATAAAAAGATGTTTTTGATTTATTTGCGAAAAAGGATATACCATCGCAAAACATAAATCAGAAATGCTAAACGCTCCTAAAAAACAAGCCTATTTTTAGGAACTTTTTGATGAAGATGCTGTGCCTTACACCGTAGATCATTTACGCGATGAAAAAGCATCAAGAAACATCCCTAGCCTTGCAGAAATGGCTCAAAAAGGCAATAGACCAGATGAAAGACCACAAAATGGTTTTGCACTACAGATAGAAGGGAGGAAAAGTAGACTGGGCAGCACACGGGAAACGATATTGCGGCTCTATTATTTGACCAAATTGCCTTTGATGAAGCTGTAAAAAGTGGTAATGGACTTCGCTAAAAAGACAAAAATACATTTGGTAGTTATTACCAGCGACCACGGAAATGCCAACCTCGGCTGATTTATGGAGATAAAAACCAATGACAATTTTGACCACTTACAAAAATTCACTCACTCTAATGACTGGGTTTTACAAGGAATACATGCTTCCAGCAGTACTTCTTTCGTAAAAGACAGAATTGCAGAGGCTTGCGGAGGTTTTGCTATAACTGATGAACAAGCAAAAGAACTTCTTTCTTATTACAACAATCTTAAAAAAAGAAGATGGATCTATACAACCATAAAAACCTGCCGTTCAGAGCTTTAGCAGAGATGCAGAAAAGCATACACTTCTGTAGGCTGGATTAGTATGAACCACTCTTCTGATTACACAGAACTTGCAATGTACGGCCCTGGTAGTGAGAACCTTAAATCATTTATCAGAAATACCGACATGCACAATTTCTGCCAAATGCAGCGCATGTAGAAAAAGTAAGTTTTAATTATAGAGATTATTAATATTGCCAATAAACTTACATTTGTTGGAAGTTTTTATTGGCAATATATATATTTAAACATCACCTCACTAGAAGTTTAACACTATAATAGAATACGCAAAGGATATTAGTGACATAAAAATTTACATGGCATAAGTTAATCATGAAAATTCCTTCTAATCCTCTAAAGATGAGAAAAGAGATTTTTAATAAAATCCGTTGAAATTTCAAATTATTTGGTATTTTCATGATATGATAAATACCTTGTGAAATTTTTGCAAGAGTTATAAAATTAAATTTGTCACATTACAATAAAAACAAATAATTATGTCAACTTATGTAGTTGTTGGTCTTCAGTATCGGAGACGAAGGAAAAAGGAAAGATTACGGATGTTCTTTCTGCAAAAATCTGATTATGTAGTCCGCTATCAGGGTGGGAATAATGCTGGACATACGGTGTATGTGGGAGATGAGAAATTCGTTCTTCACCTGCTGCCCGTCTGGAGTTCTCCAATGCAAAGGGAAATGCATCATCGCAAATGGCGTGGTGGTAGACCCGAAAGCCTTTATCTCAGAAGTAGAAAAATTAGAGGAAAAAGGCGGAAGAACCGACCATATATTCATCAGCCGAAGAGCGCATGTTATCATGCCTTATCATATCCTTCTAGATACTTACAGAGAGGAAGAGCAGGCGGAACGCAGATTGGCACGACTAAAAAAAGGTATCGGCCCTTGCTACGAAGACAAAAATCGCACGAGTGGGCATCAGAATGATAGACCTTCTGAAATCCTGAAAGTTTCTAAAAGATAGAAAAATCTCAAAATAAAAGAATGCTTTATTTGAGAAATATTTTGAAAACCTACACTTAGTTTTGATGAAATTTATAATGAATTTTTAGCCATTGGTCAGAAAACTGAAAAGCCAGAATCATCGACACTGAAATAGAAATCAACGAAGCTATAAAAAGACGGCAAAAATATCCTTTTCGAAGGGGCGCAAGCGCTGATGCTGGATATTGACTTTGGGACATATCCATGTGACTTCCTCATCGCCTTCCACAGGGGGAGTTTGTAGCGGTGCGGGAGTTCCTCCCTACGGCTCTGCAAAACTCTCATCGGAGTTGCCAAAGCTCATACTACAAGGGTAGGGAATGGTCCTTTCCTACGGAACTAAATGATGATTTAGGAGAAAAAATAAGACAAATAGGGCATGAATTTGGGGCGACAACAGGGCAGACCGAGAAGAACAGGCTGGCTGGATTTGGTTTCGCTGAAACATGCTTGTATGATTAACGGATTAACAATCTGGTAATCACTAAACTAGATGTTCTTACATGAATAGATACTCTGAAAATCGCTACAAAATACCGTACAGAAGATGGGAAAAATCATAGATTATTTCACTTCTTCTCACTACCAAACTCTATGATTATGAGCCGATTTACGAAGAATTAAAAGGCTGGGAAGAAGACATCACAAAAGGTGAGATGCTATGAAGAACTTCCAGAAAATGCAAAAATACATAGAATTTATAGAGCAGTATCTGGGTATCAATGTTTATTTGGTATCCGTGGGGCCAGAGCGTTCGCAGAATATTATAAGAAAAAGAAATTTTTAGAAATATGTTTTCAAAGAAAAGTGTACTTATTTACATTATTATTGGTTGGTTCTTATATGTGGTAGGATTTCTTTCATCTTATCCTATATTTGTTAGAATTTTGAAAGAAACACAGTAGCAAATGGTTGATACAGCAAGAAATATGCAGAGTATTCTCTGATGTGTTTTTTATCTATTTTTGTGCTTTTGTATTTGTATTTTAAGAGAAAAACAAATTTTTTAAGAAGTATAGCTTATTTATTATTACTTTTATTGAGCCTTTTAATTTCATACTTTTCTGCTTCTTGTATTTATAAACAAGGGCTTTAATGTTGGGAATGACGCTCAGTATTTTAGAAACAAATGTTTCTGAAAGTCTCAGTATGGTTAAAACATTGATTTTACCAATTGACTGACAATCATCTTCTCACATTATTTTTGTTGCTTATCTTTACTTTGGAGGAAGTAGAATCATAGACAAAAATTTCATACAGCAAATCTTGATTATTTTTCTTTTCTTATGGATTATTCTTCCCAATTTTATTTTTTTATTAAAACATAAAATATATAAGCAATAAAGGTGGAGGTTTTGATGGTAAAAAATGTATTTATACCATTATTCAGATTTTTATCGCGGCACAAGTATTGAAAACAAGATATAGATGGAAATAATAAATACAAAAGTTGATATAATTTAATAAACACGATGAACAACCTATAGAAAATATTGTAGTTCTTGATTAGGTGAGTCTGTAGGAAAGCAAAATATGTCTCTATACGGCTATCAGAGAGAAACTACACCTAATGAAGCTGCTGAGAGAGACAATATGTTGCTTTATCAGAATGCATATTCTCCAGCAGCTATTACTAATATGTCTGTTCCTATAGTTTTTGAGTAATATTGATATTAATAATTATCAGAAAAGAATTAAAAACTTGGTGATAATATTGTAAATGCTGCTAACCACTGCGGATATAATACTTTCTGGTCACAGTACACAAGGTGGAGCTCTATGGAATTACAGCCATTGCTACTTTATTCTAAAAAAATAAAAATTCCTCAATGGATATGATGAAGCTGTAATCCCATATTTAAAAGAAGCTTTTAAAAAGATTCTCTCCTAAAAACTGATAGTACTCCATATCAATGGAAGCCACCCTTATGCATGTGACAAATATCCCTCCCTAAAGAAGCTGTATGGAGGGAGGAATAGATGAATGCTATGATAATTCTATAAGATATACAGATAAAACTTATTGGACAAATTTTTGAGCTGCTTAAGAATAAAAATCTGCTTTTAGTCTATTTTTCTGACCATGGACAGATTAAAGAAAAACGAAATTTATAAACATGGTGATTATAGAAGCTGTGCAAGTACCATATTTTGTAGTGGTTTTCTCCGATCTATAAATACGGATAAAAAGGACAGAAAAATAGAGGAGCTCAACTTCATTACTACAGTTTATTCTAAAGTTTTAGAACTTATGGGAACAAAGAATCCCTAAAACAATAGATAACACGGGAAAAATATTTAAGATTAGACTTAAATACTATAAAATATGATGATTTGAAATAAATTTTAATTAAATTTGACAAAAATTATTCTAATGCAAGATATTATTTTTGAATTAATCGAAAAAGAAAGACAAAGACAAACGAATGGTATAGAGCTTATTGCTTCTGAGAATTTCGTTTCTGATGATGTTATGAAAAGCTATGGGCAGCGTTCTTACGAACAAATACGCAGAAGGCTACCCAGGGAGAAGATATTATGGTGGCTGCGAAGTTGTGGATGAAGTGGAACAGTCTAGCCATCGATAGAGCTAAAACAGCTTTTTGGGGTGGATATGTGAATGTGCAGCCACACTCTGTTCTCAGGCAAATGCAGCGGTATATTTGGCTGTGCTGAAACCCCGCTGACACAGTGCTGGGAATGGACTTTGTCTCATGGAGGACACCTCACACATGGTTCACATGTTAATTTCTCTGGAATCAACTTTAGACCTGTATTTTATGGTGTTGAAAGGGAGTCGGGGAGAATAGATTATGAGCAAATGAGACAAGTTGCCCTAAAGAGAAAAACCAAAAATGATAATCGCTGGATTTTCAGCTTATTCCAGAGATTTAGACTATGCTAAATTTCGTGAAGTAGCAGATGAAGTAGGAGCTACACTTTGGGCAGATATCGCCTCACCAGCGGGGCTTATCGCTAAAAAGTTATTGAATCTGCCTTTTGAACATTGTCATATCGTTACTACAACTACTCACAAAACCCTGAGAGGCCGAGAGGAGGATGATTATGCTTGGAAAAAGATTATGAAAAACCCATACGGACACAAGACATGCCAAAAAGGAGAAACTAAAATGATGAGCGCTGTGCTGATGGTGCTGTATTCCCAGGGATTCAGGGAGGGCCGCTGGAGCATGTAATCGCTGGTAAAGGCGGTGGCTTATGGCGAGGCGCTTGACCAAAAATTTGAGGTGTATGCGAAGCAAGTTATTGCAAATTCTCAAGCATTGGCTAAAGCTATGATAGACAGAGGTTTTGACATTGTAAGTGGTGGAACGGATAACCACCTGATGCTCATTGACCTAAGAAACAAAGGGAGTAAATGGAAAAGAAACTGAAAAAGCCTTAGTAAAAGCAGATATCACTTGTAACAAAAATATGGTTCCATACGATGACAAATCGCCGTTTATCACTTCGGGGATTAGATTAGAACTGCGGCGGTAACGACTCGCGGACTGAAAAGAGGCTGATATGCCAGTTATCGCGGATTTGATAGACGAAGTTGTAAAGAATATCAATGATGAAAAAGTCCTAGATGCAGTAAAAAAGTCAAAGTAAATGACCTGATGAAGGGAAGAGCATTGTTTAATGCATAAAATCATTTTTAATCATCATTAAAATTTTAATTTTGCCAAGGTTTTATAACTTTGGCAAAGTTTTTAAGTAGATATGGAAGAAAAAAAGAAAAATCGTACACCTTTTTGAGGAAATTAAACAAAAACTGATAAATTACTGCATTTATCAAGACCGCTGCCATCAGGAAGTGGAACAAAAATGCAGGATTTTCTGCTGATTCCAGAGGCTAAAGATGAAATAATGCTTTTATCTAATCAATGAAAATTATCTCAATGAAGAACGATTTGCCAGAAGCTATCATCAGAGGAAAATTTTTACCTGAAAACTGGGGCAGGATAAAGATAAAAATCACTTAAAAATTCAAAGGAATTTTCGAAAAACTCATCAATAAATGCATGGATGAGATAGATGAAGCCGATTATCAAAAGACCATGAGAAAAGCTGTATAACGCCTATTTCTCCGAGCAGAAAGGTCTAAAAATTATCAAAAAGCCATGAAAACTGTGCGCTCATCTCATATCAGAAAGGGTATGGAGTATGAATGCATTCTGATACACAATAAAATGAAAACGAATAAAAACCCTAAAAGTGAATGGGAAACATCATTATTATTTTTATTGGGCTGAAGTTCAGAAAATGGTTTCTGATTACTTTGCTCATTTCATAGCGGTGGCGCTTATTTCTACCTACCGCCCTATCTCTTACAAAGATGTGATAGACATCGCTATCTTGAAAAACATAGGACAGAGAAGCTCGTTATAGTAAAGGGAATTTATATCCTCCTTGGATTAGTTTTTGTTGAAATCCATATTGCAGGTTCTGTGCCTACTATGTCTCCACTCATAGCGGCAGAATGTTATCCGCGACATAGCGGGAAAAGGCTCTGTCACCAGCTGATTCATTTCAAAACTTCATTCTTTGACACACACGCCCATCGGGAACTTGGTAACGAGAGCCGTAGGAGATGTAGAAACCATAGCCACAGTTTATGCGCAGATGGCTTTCTCGATGGTCTTCGATGTCTTGCGGGTAGTCAAGTGGTGCTTCTGGCTATGTTCCTCCGTGAATAGAGCTGAGTTACATCGTCCTTTGATGCTCCCTCATGATGTATCTTCATCACGAGGTTTTTCCAAAGAAAGCTCAAATCTTCCTTTCCAACGAGTTAATCGTGGACTTCCCACCCGACCAGCTTTGGTCCAAGAAAGGCTTTCGGGGATGTCCCTCTAATCCAGGTATTACTTAACCGGCAAGAAGCAGAGTTTAGAAAATGACAAAATAAATATCTCAACTGAAAAACGCCCTCTCTGAAGACCGTTTTACTTCCCGCTGTTCTTCCCTGTTGTAGAGCTTCTCTCTCGCTTTTTATAGAATCATTCTCTTTACGCGGGATACAATACTATTTTCAAAGGAGATACAAGCTTTGTATGGCGACATGATTGCTTCATCCAGTTTTGTTTCTCTGCTTTGTGCGGCCGCCAAGGCAGTAGACTGCAGATAGGTTCAACAATATCCAGCGCGGCTTTGGTAGGTGCGGAAAGGGTGCTGGGCATCGCGGACGAAAAGAAAACCCATACACCCCAACAACGGCACAAAGAAAAAGAGCTTAAGGGGGAAAATAGAATTTAAAGAAGTAAAGTTTTCCTACAACCAAAAGCAAGAAGTCCTGAAAGGCATCAGCTTTGAGGTCAATCCAGGGGAAACAGTAGCCATCAGAAGGACAGGAGCGGGAAATCTACCATCATCAGCTTGATTACAAGGTTTTACGAGATTAATGCTGGACAGATATTAGTAGATGATACAGACATCCGCGATTACGAATTATACCATTTTAGGGGGCAGATAGGCGTGGTGTCAGGATGTGTCTTCACGGGAGCATTTTTGGAGAACCTCACTTTCGGAGATGAAAGCATCAGCTAGGAAAAGTAAAGCAGGCCGCAAAAGAGATAGAAGTGGATAGTTCTCATAGAAAAACTTCCTGACGGTTACAACTTTATCGTAAGCGAGAGAGGCTCTTCCATCTCCCTAGCAGAGACAGCTGCTCCTTCTGCGGGCGTATCTCCAACTTAAAATTTCTAAATCTTAGACGAGGCCACTCTTCCATAGACCATGAGTCGAAAAAGCTCATCCAGAAGCGACGGAAAAAATCACCCAGAACAGAACCTCTATCATTATTGAGCAACCGGCTTTCCACCATAGAGAAGGCAGACAAAATCATCGTGATGCACCAAGGCAGGATAGTAGAGACCGGCACCCACGAAGAATTGCTGGCGCAGGGCGCTTACTATGCAGATTTATACAAAACCCAATTGAAAGAATAATCAATCACTATTAAATTATATTCACATGAATTAAAACACTTAGCCACGGCTTTTTGCTGTCAGCCTGTACCTTATCAGCGCAAACGAAAAAGGACAGCATTTCCCTGAAAAGAAATACAGTGGCAATCATCAAGGCATACAGAAAGAAACAACACGCAGACAAGGCCTCCTACACCTTTGACCAAGAGGCACTAAAAGCAGCTCGGTATGCCAAAGATTTAGTAGCGAGCATCCCGCAGTTCCATATTGACCCCGTGAGCAATACTATCAGCAATATAAACGGAGGCAAGATGCTTCTCCTTATCAACGGGATAGAGGCGACTAACATGCAGCTGCAAAGCATAAAAGCCGGACGCGGTAGTCCGCATTGATTACCATGATGTCCCGCCAGCGAGATGGGCTAATAAAAGCCGACCTTTTGTAGTAATGTAATTACCAGAAACCCTGACTGGCTATGTGGGAGGCTTCAATGTGATGCGAACTCCCCCTACCGGTTTTGTGAATGGTTCCAGCCTTATTTTACCTATACCAAAGGGAGGCACAATTTCCGGTATAGACTACAACATCAACCTTAGAGACTATGACAACTAAAACTACCATAAGTCCTACGTTTAAATATATGCTGAACAGCACAAAATACCGCTCGGACGAGAACCAAAAGACACACTTTGGGTATACCCAACGAAGATATCAACTTAAAGCACTTCAACTCAAAAGAAAAACAGCTACACTTCCAAGGGAAGCTCAAGCTCTCTCTGCTCAATAGCTTTCTCCAATGCAAACGGGAACAGTGCTCTTCACGCAGGGACTGGCTCAAAAGGAAACTCTACTATTGATAAATAATAAGAAAAAACTATATCAATCCATTCTTTAGACCTTTATTTCGCGCCAAGAATTTAGGTAAGAAAGATGAACTCATGTTTATTATCATCGGTTCTCACTTTACCAACAACTGGGAACTGGCAAGGAGGGTTACTGCCACAGGGACGAGTGTCTTCGGCAATACTATGGAGCTGAAAGTCATTCAGAACAACATCAGCGGAAGCAGCCTACAACCACACCTTTAGCATATTAGGGAAGTTTAGCTCAGGATACCCTCGCCTGAGCAACCAGTCCATTTCAACAATCTGGACAACCTGGTTGGGGCATTTGACTACAAGGTAAATTACCCAAAGCAGTACTTCCATACCGAGTTTTCAGGAAAAGAACAAGCTGCGTTTGCCCGCATTGGAGCGCGCGGGCTTACTCATATTTATAACAAATCTGAGCTGAAAAAGACCAACCACCGGTCTTCACGCCCAACCTACTCATTGGCTACCAGCTAATAAAACCAATCCATCAGGCTCATCAGCTCCTACTCACTCATTCACCGAGCAGTTCTGAGTTGAGAGTAACATCATCCAAGTAGCCGAACATTGTGAAACGAGAGGCAACCCTTTCCTAAAACCGAGTACACTTGGAAAAAAATCAGGTAAGATATTCCTTCAACAATAAGTATTTTGACATCACTGTCGTGCCGTTTCATAACATCACTTATAATGGTTTGAACCAGTACTGTTTTCGATGCTGCTGCAAACAGGTATGCGCTGACCCACGAAAATACCAAACGATTTGAACAAACATCAGGTTTCCTGTTTTCTGGGGTCATCAAACCCTTGGGCACCAACAAGCTGAAAATAACTGCTGATATAGAGCCTACTTGGGCAAAGATATATGATCAACAGAGAAATTGGTAGATTGGTGAATAATTATATAAGCACAATTTCACATACAGTTCCAGCACAAGCAGCCTGCCTGCAGCAGAGTTCAATATTCCTGTATATACGCTCGACGGGGCTTTCTCCTTCTCACTCAACGAAAATACAGCAACCACCTGTTCCTGTAATACAAGCATAAGCAATGACACATTTACTTCCGTATCTTCTGGTTAGGAATGCCATCTGAATACACAAAAACGAAAGCTTAAAGGAGAGTCTGGTGAACTACAAAGGAGACATAGATACATAATAACAGAGATATGTTGGTCTGGGTGGGAGCTATGACTTCTCCAAAGGCAAGAAAGAAGAAATAGATAAGAAACTGATAACCACAGCGGAGGTGCTCACTTTAGCCTGCGCCTGTCCTGCTCTATCCTTTCTTCGCACTTACTACGGTAAAAAAAGACAAAGCACCTGCGCTTTGTTTTACGGCGTGCCTCGCCAATGCTGTTCTGCTCCATCGGGTCGGGTTGTCCGCTGCGATCTCGCCCCTCGCTCCATAAAACCCCTCAAGGCAGCGGCTGTGGGTATTCGCTTCATCCTCACGCAGGGTGCCAGGTCAGACGGGAAAGGTTCCAAAAGCTTAACTCTTCTCAAATTACCCTTGACAGCACTTTTTGAAATCAGAGCTTATGTGAAGAGCAATTTTAATGCCTTTGATTTTTTCCAAGTTGAACTCCTTGCATCTGTTCCTCACTGGAGAATGAAATTGAAACCCAGTTCCCAGCTGAACGTTACTTTAATCAGTTCTGAGGCAGGCTCTACCAAATTTTTATGTGGACATTGCTACATTCCTGCTGTAAGAGAAGAGCGGCTAGAAATCATGTTGCCGTTCTTTTATGTAACTGTTCCAGATTTCACTGATTCGTATACCATTTTTAGGGTCTGTCATTTAGTAGGGTTTCCTTTGAATCAGTTTGTATTTCATCTTTTTAAAATTTAAACTATATCCAAAGGTAAGAGTTTTTCCGTAAGTCTCCACCTTTCCATCAGCCCTTGAAGAAAATTTCCAAGCTCAAAAGGAATCTTCCGTAAGCTTTGGAGAAAACTTCAGTAACTATGGAAATACACTTAGATATTAGGCATTCTATTTTGCAAATATAATGTTAGCGAATCTATTATTACATATTCACCAAATATATTGAGGTTCTAATTTAATATATAGATATGCTCCATATCCTCAAAATATCATATCATTAATATCTATAAAACTATTGAATAATAATTTTCAACTTCAATAGATTTAATTGAAATAGTCTTTATTTCTATATTTTGTTTATCTTTTACATATAATCTTAGTATTTGCCTTTAATGGGAAAACCAACCCTGCTGCTTTGTGATTTACAACTGCTCCCGGCCCATATTCCGATAAATACCTTCCTGGCCGGTACAAACAATAGATTCTACTAAAAGTCTCTAGTTTGTTTGGTAAAAGTCATTCTGAATTTCTTCAAATCCTTTTCATTACTTTCATATTTTGTCATTTCATAAATCATTTATTAAAATCCCAAGAAAGTTGATAACAACTGTATTTATTAGATTCATATTATTTTAAATTTGGGTTCTTTTATTTCTTTTGTCATTATGGTTTCATTCTTGTATTTTTCCTTACCTGGATTATAGGCTTTTAATTGCTTTATAGATTATCACCTGTATTTTACTATTTGATAGGTATGACTGTGCTTCCATTCCATTTCTATCGTACCTCCTTTTTCATCAATAAATTCTACTTAAAAATACTTTATCTCCTCTAAATAGATAATATGACACCTCTTGTACCTTTCATAATCATTATGATATATCCACTATTGATAATGATAATATCATTTTCTCTCTTAAATTCCATTATTTTATTATATTAAATTTCAAGCATCATTTCTTTAATAAAATTCAAGCAATCCTCCTTCTTTCTCATAACAAAACATTCTTCCCTTTCTACTCCAAAGATACTATATTTACCTGTAAAAACCTCTTTTCTATCAAACGAAAGAGGTTCAAAATAAAACTGGCGGCGACCTACTCTCCTGCTCTCGCAGTACCATCGGCGCTAGAGGGCTTAACTTCTGTGTTCCGGAATGGGAACAGGTGAGCCCTCTGCTAAAACCACCCTAAATAACTTTATATTTAGCGACAAAACTTCACAAAGACAAAAACCTTCTAAGCACTCCAAGTACCTTAATAGGCCATAAATCTACGGGTAATTAGTATTACTCGGCTATGATGTTACCACCTTTACACCTGTAACTCTATCAACGTGGTCATCTCCCACGACCCTTAAAAGATATCTCATCTTGTGGCGAGTTTCGCACCTTATATGCTTTCAGTGCTTATCTCTTCCAAACTTAGCTACTCAGCGGTGCACCTGGCGGTACAACTGATACACCAGAGGTTTGTTCAACTCGGTCCTCTCGTACTAGAGTCAACCCCACGCAAATATCTAACGCCCGCAATAGATAGAGACCGAACTGTTCTCACGACGTTCTGAACCCAGCTCGCGTGCCACTTTAATGGGCGAACAGCCCAACCCTTGGGACCTTCTCCAGCCCCAGGATGTGACGAGCCGACATCGAGGTGCCGAACCTCCCCTGTCGATGTGAGCTCTTGGGGAGACTAGCCTGTTATCCCCGGAGTACCTTTTTATCCCTATGAGCGATGGCCCTTCCATACGGAACCACCGGATCACTATGTCCTGCTTTCGCACCTGATCGACTTGTGGGTCTCACAGTCAAGCACCCTTATGCCATTACACTCTACGCACGGTTACCAAGCGTGCTGAGGGTACCTTTGAAAGCCTCCGTTACTCTTTTTGGAGGCGACCACCCCAGTCAAACTACCCACCACGCACTGTCCTTCTTACTCTTTTTCAGAGTTAGGCTCCAAGTAAGCAAAGGGTGAGTATTTCAACAACGGCTCCCACGCAACACTAGCGTGCCAGCTTCATAGCCTCCCACCCTATCCTACACATTACTTACTCAAAGTCAATACGAAGTTATAGTAAAGGTTCACAGGGTCTTTTCGTCCCATTGCGGGTAATCGGCATCTTCACCGATACTACAATTTCACCGAGCTCGTGGCTGAGACAGTGCCCAGATCGTTACACCATCTCGTGCAGGTCGGAACTTACCTGACAAGAATTTCCGCTACCTTAGGACCGTTATAGTTACGGCCGCCGTTTACTGGGGCTTCAGTCAATGCCTTCGCTTACGCTAAGCACCTTCCTTAACCTTCCAGCACCGGGCAGGTGTCAGACCCTATACAGCATCTTTCGATTTAGCAGAGTCCTGTGTTTTTGTTAAACAGTCGCCTGGGCCTCTTCACTGCGGCCAACATCGTTGCTGGCGTCTCTTATTCCGAAGTTACGAGACTATTTTGCCCAGTTCCTTAGCCACGACTCACTCGAGCACCTTAGGATTCTCTCCTCGACTACCTGTGTCGGTTTATGGTACGGGTTGCTTCACTTCGGCTTTTCTTGGATCCAGTTACTCTACAACAACTTCCGCCCGTAGGCTAGGGTCTTGACTATTCCGTCAGTCTCCAGTAGTCTGGCTGAACCGTCCCCTTTATTCGTGAGCAAGTATGGGAATATTAACCCATTGTCCATCCACTTCCCTCTCGGGTTCGCGTTAGGTCCCTGACTAACCTCAGCTGATTAGCATGGCTGAGGAACCCTTAGTCTTTCGGTGAGCAGGTTTCTCGCCTGCTTTATCGTTACTTATGCCTACATTTTCTTTTCTATAAGCTCCACATCACCTCACAGTGATGCTTCTGCGCCGATAGAATGCTCCCCTACCCAACTTTCGTTGCCATAGCTTCGGTAATATGCTTATGCCCGATTATTATCCATGCCGAACTGCCTCGACTAGTGAGCTGTTACGCACTCTTTAAATGAATGGCTGCTTCCAAGCCAACATCCTAGTTGTCAATGCAGTTCAACCGCGTTGTTTCAACTTAGCATATATTTAGGGACCCTAGCTGTTGGTCTGCTTCTTTCCTCTCGGACATGGACCTTAGCACCCATGCCCTCACTGCTGATCATTATTTATTAGCATCTCGAGTTTGTCAGGAATTGGTAGGCGGTGAAACCCCCGCATCCAATCAGTAGCTCTACCTCTAATAAACTAAATCAACGCTGCACCTAAATGCATTTCGGGGAGTACGAGCTATCTCCCAGTTTGATTGGCCTTTCACCCCTACCCACAGGTCATCCGAAGACTTTTCAACGTCAACCGGTTCGGTCCTCCACACTGTGTTACCAGTGCTTCAACCTGCCCATGGGTAGATCACAAGGTTTCGCGTCTAATCCCACTCAACTATTCGCCCTATTCAGACTCGCTTTCGCTCCGGCTCCAGTACTTAATACCTTAACCTCGCTAGTAAAATTAACTCGTAGGCTCATTATGCAAAGGCACGCCGTCACAGTATATAACTGCTCCGACCGCTTGTAGGCGTACGGTTTCAGGTTCTCTTTTCACCCTTCTATTCGAAGTGCTTTTTCACCTTTCCTTCACAGTACTTGTTCACTATCGGTCTTTCAGGAGTATTTAGCCTTGGAGGATGGTCCCCATATTCAGACAGGATTTCACGTGTCCCGCCCTACTCTTTCTTCATCCATATATGCCTTTTCGTGTACAGGATTTTCACCTTCTATGATTGCTCTTTCCAAAAACATTCCACTAAACATACATAAACTTTTAGCTAATCCGCTTGCTCGCCACTACTTACGGAATCTCTTCGATTTCTTTTTCCTCCGGGTACTTAGATGTTTCAGTTCTCCGGGTTCGCTCACCTTACGGTGTAGTAAGTCTTCAACTTACTAGGTTACCCCATCTCGGATATCTCACGGATCATTTCGTGTGTGCCAATCCCCGTAGCTTTTCGCAGCTTACCACGTCCTTCTTCGCCTCTGAAAGCCTAGGCATCCGCCATACGCCCTTAATGATTTCTTTCCTATTTTTACTCAGCACCTCGAAAGTGCCTCGGTTTTTCTCTTTGTGATGTCTTTATCGTAAATGTCAATGATATTTCTTCTCTTAATACATTTTTAAATTCATTTTTAATTATAAAAATTGTATTAAATGTGGAGAATAAGGGAGTCGAACCCTTGACCTCCTGCGTGCAAGGCAGGCGCCTAGCCAGCTGAGCTAATTCCCCTTCTATCTCTATTTAGTAGTCTCGGGCAGGCCTCGAACTGCCGACCTCTCACATTATCAGTGTAGCGCTCTAACCAGCTGAGCTACGAGACTTTGATTTAGATTTGAGACACTCTATTATAAGCGCCCTTTGTCTCTTTTATCCCTGATACTAAATCCTTAGGGGTTTTTATATTTTAAAATAAACAACCAGTAAAAAGCCAAAGCGAATCAAGCAGACTCTTTTATTTTTGACTTATAGTCTCTAAAATGAGATGTTCCAGCCGCACCTTCCGGTACGGCTACCTTGTTACTGATCTTAGCCCTAGTTACCTCGTTTTTACCCTAGACAGCTCCTTTTACGGTCACCGGCTTCAGGTACCCCGAACTTCCATGGCTTGACGGGCGGTGTGTACAAGGCCCTGGAACGTATTCACCGCGCCATGGCTGATGCGCGATTACTAGCGATTCCAGCTTCATAGAGTCGAGTTGCAGACTCCAATCCGAACTGAGACCGGCTTTCGAGATTCGCATCTATTCACATAGTAGCTGCCCTCTGTACCGGCCATTGTATTACGTGTGTGGCCCAAGACGTAAGGGCCGTGATGATTTGACGTCATCCCCACCTTCCTCTCTGCTTGCGCAGGCAGTCTCACTCAGAGTCCCCAACTGAATGATGGCAACTAGTGACAGGGGTTGCGCTCGTTGCAGGGACTTAACCTAACACCTCACGGCACGAGCTGACGACAACCATGCAGCACCTTGAAAATTGTCCGAAGAAAACCGTATTTCTACAGCTGTCAATTCCCATTTAAGTCTTGGTAAGGTTCCTCGCGTATCATCGAATTAAACCACATAATCCACCGCTTGTGCGGGCCCCCGTCAATTCCTTTTGAGTTTCAACCTTGCGGTCGTACTCCCAGGTGGCTGACTTATCACTTTCGCCTAGTCTCTGATCCCTAAAAACCAAAAACGAGTCAGCATCGTTTACAGCGTGGACTACCAGGGTATCTAATCCTGTTCGCTCCCCACGCTTTCGTCCCTCAGCGTCAGTTATATCTTAGTAACCTGCCTTCGCAATTGGTGTTCTAAGTAATATCTATGCATTTCACCGCTACACTACTTATTCCAGCTACTTCAAATATACTCAAGACTAACAGTATCAATGGCAGTTCTACAGTTAAGCTGCAGGATTTCACCACTGACTTATCAGCCCGCCTACGGACCCTTTTAAACCCAATAAATCCGGATAACGCTTGCACCCTCCGTATTACCGCGGCTGCTGGCACGGAGTTAGCCGGTGCTTATTCATACAGTACCTTCAGCTACCCTCACGAGGGTAGGTTTATCCCTGTATAAAAGAAGTTTACAATCCATAGAACCGTCTTCCTTCACGCGGGATGGCTGGATCAGGCTCCCACCCATTGTCCAATATTCCTCACTGCTGCCTCCCTGTAGGAGTCTGGGCCGTGTCTCAGTCCCAGTGTGGGGGATCTCCCTCTCAGGACCCCTAAAGATCATCGCCTTGGTAAGCCGTTACCTTACCAACTAGCTAATCTTGTGCGTGCTCATCCTTATCCGCTATTGCTTTCAATATGAAATGATGCCATCCCATATATTATAGGGTATTAATCCGGATTTCTCCGGGCTATCCCCTTGATAAGGGCAGATTGCACTACATGTTACGCACCCGTACGCCGCTCTCATCATCAGTTAGCAAGCTAACCAACAAATCCTGCTCGGCTTGCATGTGTTAGGCCTCCGCATAGTGTTCATCCTGGAGCCAGGATCAAACTCTCCATTGTATTTCCTTTCTAATCCTACTCAATTACACTCTTGGCCTTTACCTTTTACTTGGTCGTTCTATATTTTAATATCCTTCAATGATCTCTCTCTGTTCACAAACCACTTCTTTTCGTTTGCGAGTGCAAAAAGTATAAAGTTTTTGAACTGACAAAATATTTTTTAATTTTTGAAAATATTTTTAATTTGCTCATTTTCAACTTACTTCTGCTCTTATACTCTTATGATTATCCCTCTGTGAAGAATCAAGACCGCAAAAATAGAAAAACTTATCCTTACTTAAACAAATAATTTTACAACTTTTTATTCAAAATTAAATAAACACCTGATTAATAAAGAAAAATTTAATATTTTATCTAAAAATCAACCTATACTTCAACCGTACTGGCTGATTAATCTGTTTTACCACTAAAATATTCTCTATTGATATCATACTTTTCTGCATGCATTACCTCTTCTATATCATTAATCTGATATATTATCTGTTTCATAATATCTGTATCTTTCGCCTAATTTTACAGAAAACATTATGGATTACCTTGAAGTAACACTTAGCTCAGTAACATTTGGAATACCTTCCAAAATTTTCAAAACTTCTTGAGTTTTATTAGATTTAGCTCAAAAAGAATCCCATAGGTAGTAAAATTGTAGTTCAACTTCTTTATAATTGATAACTAAAGAAGAGCCAATATAATACCTGTATCTTTCCATTTTCTTTTACTCCTAATATGGATAGTCCCCAGAAATCCCCATCTGATTTGCTATATATTTCCGTGAAAGGGGTCCTTTGTGTTTTCATTAAGAAATCTAGTAAAATCTTTTTTATCTATTTCGTCAAGTTGTGAATTATGTATATATTTATTCAATTTTACAATTTTATTCTTAATTTTATGATAAAAGTAATTTTTTCTCAATAAAAAATATTTTTAATAAGATTTTGCAGAATCTACAACAATTGTGTCTTTTTGAGATTCTTTTTTTAATCTTTTTTTCTTTTACTAGAAAAAATTATTGAAACCATATGAACAACTAATTCGACACCATAGATTGGTTCGCGCCTGCATTTGACCCCATACCGCTCAACATGACGGTTTGAATAACCGAAAACACGAGACCCATCTATAATTTTAGACCAGTCATTCTACGATTCCTCCTGAAAGATAATTTTATTCTGAGTTGTACTTGTTTTAGAAAGAGGAACACCTATCCTTGTCTTAATTTTCCATCGTGGGAGACATTAATATTAGTCTTGTAATAGCTCTATCGCCAGTATTAGCAGAAGTGCTCCTTTAATAAAGTCCATATCCAGCTGAAAATCATTACTAATAGAATTGAATGCGGAAACCCAGTTGCTTTAAGAACGCATTAACCCCAGACCCCAAAGTTGGAAGAACCATTAGTATTGGACACATTGAAATTCCCCAAAGCAAGAATAGAAGCGAACTGCAAGACTTTTTTTCTTCCTTTTGTGCGTTGAGTTTATATGCCATCACTTCTCTTATCTACGGATACATCCGGAGCATTGATAGAAGGCGTTATTTTTGGCTCTTTCATCTTGTTGGTTATTTTTGTCTGCATTGAACATTAATTGTAGGCAATGAAGCCACATTGAGATACTACTTGCATTTTTAGAAACTAAACTGTAATAGTTTGCGGTAATATTTAAATTGGGTTAAGAACATCCCTGCCCACTGGATATTGCTTCCTTCTTTGAATTTGGAAAGTTTTCTCCAAAATAGCCTTAGAAAATATAACTTCCCGAATCCACACGAACATCCCTGAACATATTGATATTACCTGTTTTGTCCATAGAAAAACTTCATATTCTTGGTTTCTCCCACTTACGCTTATATTTCCTATCTCATCGCCGAGGAGCATTTACCGTAGAATTTTATTTGCTGTAACATCCAGGATTAATTTCATATTCAGGTGGTTTTATTTTCTCCGCCAACTGTATTTCCGATTTTGAAAACCGCTATAAATCTAAGCATTTTAAAATCATCAACCGATGAAGCAGAGGTGTCATTCAGCGTAATACACTATTATTCAAAACATCTGCTGTAGAACATCTATTTTAAAGACCTTTAAGTAAATATAACCCACGAAAATATCACCTTTCTTTTGTATAAATCATTCTGTGAGTATCAAAATCAAGCTTTGTGTAGTATTAAGCAGCATCAAATTATCCGCACGAATAAGGAGGTCATTCCCGATATTAATAAATCTGATAAAACCTAAACGCCCGATAGAAATAGTTCCTTTGAATTTTTTCTACTTCGTCTTTCACTCCTACAAGGTTAAAGAGCAAGTTTCCGTTAGACAGCGTAACAAGTAGTCATCAAAAGTATAATCTACCCCTGAAAATTAAGTTTCAAACCAAAGTCTTCATCGCAATATCTCCGCTATAATTAATGTCTTTGCTGTTCCATCTATCTTTATATCTCCAGAAGTTGTCCCTCTAAAATTAGAGAGAAAATATCCTTCACAAAGGCTTGCACGAAAGCAATATTAAGGTCTTCAAAACTCGTCCAGCAGAGTCTAATGTAGGGAGATGCCGTGTTATTATCTATTTTACCTCCAAACTAAATTATCACTATCAAAAAATCCATAACTAGAGGAAATTCAGCTTAACATCGTAAATATTTGCTGTATCACAGCTTTCAGCACTAACTACCAAATTTCCTATTCTGGTTGGTCATTTAGCAGAAATATTATCTACTTTATGTTCATCAAAGGTTCCAGCCTATGCTGGTTCATGTTTATTTTTATACTTCCATTCGCTATC
>BNJT01001768.1_pt1 | contig 88725 bp, 156 predicted proteins | sample 8540491 | NCBI WGS metagenome assembly BNJT01 (sample SAMD00202455, study PRJDB9452) | human saliva metagenome | host: Homo sapiens | reverse complement strand
GAAGCGATGGTATTACAATGAGGCAAAATCGAACTTAAAAAATTTATGGGTTTCAAATTTAAAAAAGAGCTGATTTATGGGAGCAGATTAATAAAAGCAGATTTAAGGAGCGAATTTGAGAGGAGCAGGATTTTAACTGGAGCAGATTTAACTGATAGCAATTTGACTAAAAGCAAATTTAACTACAGCAATTTTTAAAAAATGCAGATTTAACTAGAGCACGGTTAAATATGGCAATTTTAATTAAAAACAGATTTACGAGGGGTAAATTTAAATAAAGCATTTTTAAATAAAAACAGATTTAGAAGGAGCAAATTTTGATGCTGAATTTTTAGGAAATTTCGCTTTTATCTACAGATCACTTTGCAAAAACAACTCCAGTCTTCAGAAACAACCATCAGAAATTTGCAAGAAAATTAAATCAGCTGAATTGAATACAGTAAAATGATGGCGAAATTACAAAGCTTGAAGAGCAACTTAACCTCGGAAAAATCAGAAAACAAAAATAACAGAAAAACTAGAAGAATTAAAACAATCTATTGAATAAGAGGAAAGAAGAATTAAGAGGGCGGATTAAAGATGCACAAAAATCCTTGTCAGAGGCTTTTATACAGATAAACAAATTGTAAATAACGAAGCCTCAGCTTGCTTTAGCTTCAGCGGATTGGGAATTGGTTTATTCAGCCTTGCCATAGTTTTATTAATCAGTATGGCAGTTTTTATTTCATCCCGATATATATCAGTGAGAAAAACTAAATATCCTGTTTTACATTCCCCATTATTACCCTAATGCTAATCGGTACAACCTGTCTGCGACATCAGAAAACCTGTTAACAGAAGTCCGCCATTTTTCCAATATGAAACACCAAATCGAGTTGTATAGCGGCTTGCTTTGAGGCCTCCCAGCACGCGGCTGTCAGTTTCAACAATCCGGAAAAAGCAAAATGAATATGTGCAGGAAACCTTTACCCAAATCCGTAATCGTTTGCTCAATAGCTAATATCTGCCCGACAATTCATCGTCGGCAGATAAGGTCGGACAAATGATTTGGGTCGGATAAGGTGCTGATTTGTTAAATAAGATTGCCGATTTGTCCGGCAAGAAATCTATGGGGGAATTAACTAAGAGACAGTTATTAGCCCGAAAGGCCGTCTGAAAAACGTTTTAGCGAAACCGGCTACTCGGTTTTCAGACGGCCTTTGCTTTGAAACAATCATCATCCGTCTCGATTTTTATGGCTATCCTTTGGTTTAAAGCGTTTTCTGAAACGGCTTTTTGCGGCAAAGCCCACGCTACGGGGCAGCAGTGCGTCGATACTGTCTTGCCGATCGGGTTCGATTGTTTAATCTGTCGCTGTCATTCTCCCGCGCAGGCGGGAATCCAGACCTCGGCATTTCGGAAATATTTCAAGACTCAAGCTGCAACTTCAAACTTCTGGATCGTAGTTTGCGGTATGAAGATGAGTTTTTAGATGACTAAATACAAAATCGAAAAAGAGTAGGTCGTCTGAAATCTGTAGCGTGGGCTTTGGCCACGGAAGGATGTTGATGACGCAAATGGCAGGTAAATAGGGCAATGATTATGTTGCTTAAGACGACCGATTTTATCGATTCGACAATTTTTGTTTATCAGCTTTAAGAAATTACGAATGGAAATGAGAGGAAAGATGTTGTCGAAAATAAGAATATAGAAAAACAGATTAGGAAATCTTTTTCTGTTGTATTGAGAGAATATCAGTTGCAGGGTTTGAGTATAGTGGATTAATCTTTAAACCAGTACGGCGTTGCCTCGCCTTGCCGTACTATTTGTACTGTCTGTGGCTTCGTCGCCTTGTCCTGATTTAAATTTAATCCACTATAATGAGGAAAATGGAGATCTTTGCAAAATTCCTCCAAAATCCCCTAAATTCCTACCAAGGCATTTAGGGATTTCATGAATACCTTGGAATGTTATGTGAAATAATAAAGGTTTGAAGAGACCTTAAAATGAAAATTTTAAATATTATTACTTTATTTATATGTTTTTGTGTAGTTTCATGTGGCAATCAGCCCCATTCACCGCATAAAAAGGAGATTTCTAATGACATTAAAAATCCTAAACAACAAAGTAGTCTTCTATTTTGAATGTCATCCTTCTGAATATAAGTTTAATACTCTTCCCCGATACCTAGTGTTCCAGAAAATGCTATTGGAGGTAATGTTGGCAGATGAGCAGATAAATAATGCGCCTTTTAACCGTTCACACCCGTCTGACTATTCCGCATGGATACTGGATTAATCATTCCAAGTTGCAGGACTTAGGATTTCAAGAGGTTAGCCAAGAAAGCTTTAACGGGAAAAACCTGTATAGCACTACTGTTATTGATGGCTCCATTTACTCATATTGAATATTTAAAGATTTTGTTAAACCTGATTGCAACTATGAAATTAGACTTAAATATTCCAATGGGAAAAGTAAATGGTGTAGAGGTTCCATTGGGATATAATGGTTGAATATTTAAAGACACCGCTATCCCCAAATTAATCATCTCTACCATCAATCAGTAAAAACAAACCAGATAATCTGTTTCAAACTGACCTGCACTGACTGGATGAACATATCCAAAATATCGAAACCTTTTAAACAAAACAACCTACTTAACGAGGAACTTATCAGTACGCGTGCCGTATATGATGGGATTACTTATGAAATCAACTCGTTCGGAGGTGGTAGGGTAACGATGTTGCAAATCTATCGATATAAAGACGGCAAAAATTTCATTAATAAGGCTGTAATACGCGTAGATTGGGGTCCAGATCCAACAAAAGCTGTTGAATCTTCTGCGTTGTTGGATTGTCAACCCAACCTACCCGAAAAGGTCGTCTGAAAACGTTTTTAGCGAAACTGGCTATCTGTTTTCAGACGACCTTTGTTTTGGAAAATGGTCATTATCTATTCGGTTTTATGGCTCTTCTTTGGTTTGAAAGGTTTTTCAAACGGTTTTTGTGGGCAGCCCACGCTACGGGAGCGGCAGTGCGTCGATACTCGCCTTGCCGCTCGGGTCTCGATTGTTAACCTGCCGCAGTCATTCTTGCGTGAGGCGGGAATCGGGAAGTGTGAAGTCGCATCAGCCTTGAAATATTCCTGAAATGCCAAGGAACGTAAAAACAGCGATTTAAAATCGAAATACAGCCTGACAAACTGAATAATGTTTGTTTGAATATGAGAGGCCGTCTGAAAATTCTTATACGGCCCTCAGCAGATTACACTTCCTTACAACTGAAAATACCGGGAAACAAGCTGCAGGCTCACACCTGTAGAGAAAAACTTCATAAAAATCCGATATATACTGAACTTTAAGAAAATTTTGCCTTTACAAAATTTCAAACAACCTGCCAACAGCACATCCTGCAGCACCGCCCGTGTTTCTGGCCTGTCGCAGCAGCTGTGCAAGTGGTGCATCGATTTCTACGCCCGAAACAGTTTGACGCAGGCTAGATAAAGCCTTCATGCGGTTTTTCTGTTCGAATACATCTTCCATACTGGGTTTGACACAAAAATACCAAAATGGCTCGGTCCTCAGTGTGATAGAGCGGCATGCCGAAATTTTCCTGGTGGTATTCGTTTGCCACCCACCGCCGCCATTGCTGCCTGAATATTGCCTTCCATTCTTCCAAAAGCGTATCTGAAAAATCAATTTTTCTGTGTGCAGGCTGCCTGATTCATACAGCAGGCATAAACTGTATAGAATGATGAATTTATGCGGCGCACGGTTGTTTTGCTTGTGTAAAAATTGGTATGCAGGCTGCGGAATTGTTCCGCATATTTTAATAATGCCGCTAAATCGTTCATCACCACTCTCCCGCAAACTTTGCAATACTTCCTCCGGTTGCCAAATTCAATGCACGGCAATAATCAATAAACTCAAGATATCCAAACCGCCTGTCCCCGGTTTCCACCTTCCCACGAACGAATGCACCACATCCATCCGTTCCGCCAACGCACGTTGCGACAACCCCAAATCCAAGCGCCGTCGGATAAGGAGCTGTCGCAATTTCGTATGTTCCTTGGAATGAACCGACAGCCGGGATGTTCTTCATTGCACCGATTTTAGGTACAATCACGAATGCACCTGTTTTCGGTGCAAATGAGAAAATGCATGAAAGTTATCCCCATAAATACAGCCGATCCGTTTGAGGATATACGCCAAAACATCGCTGAAGAATATTTGAGCGAAACACAGCACTACCTCTTGATTGTTACCTTTTCAGGCGGCTAGGACAGCACCCTTTGTCGCCCATTTTGGTATGTTGACATGCTGCTTTCGCTGCCGCCCATGCTGCGGACGCGGCAGGTGTTCTTTCGTTTCCAACGACACGCTGGTGAAAGCCCGCTGGTAGTGAAACACATGCGCCAATCTTTGGCAGAAATCCTGCGCGCCGCCGAAATTTTTAGGCTGCCCGTCGGTGGCGAAATCACCGTGCCGAGATTGCAGGACACGTTTTGGACGCTGCTTTATCGGCAAAGGCTACCCCACGCCCTAACCGCTCGATGCGCTGGTGTACCGACCGCCTAAAAATCCAGCCTACCAGCAGCTACATCCTGCAAAAAGTAAACGAAAAACGGCAAAGCCATCATTGTGCTGGGCGTGCGCAAAGACGAATCTGCCACCCGCAAGGCCAGTATCGAAAGCCACCAAAACTTGGAAAAATAGCAATCTGACCCCGCACGAGTGATCTGAAAAACGCGTTGGTGTACCGACCGATTGCCGATTTGAGTACCGACGACGTGTGGGAATTCCTTTGCTGCCAACGACCCGCCCTGGGGCGGCACACACAACGACTTAATCAAGCTCTACCGCGAAGCTGCCGGCGGCGAATGCCCGATCGTGCTGTCGCAGGAAGAAGCTCCCGGTTGCGGCACTCAATTCCAGCCGTTTCGGCTGTTGGACGTGTACGGTGGTCAATAAGGACAGAAGCTCTGCAGGGCTTTGTGGACGCGGGGAAAACCGAATTCACACCGTTAATCGAATACCGCGACTGGCTGGTGGACATCCGCAACAAACCCGAATACCGCCAGGCCGAACGGCGCAACGGAAAACTCACGTTCAAAGGCGGAAAAACATATCCCCGGCCCGTTCACCATCACGGCGCGGCAGGAAATGCTGGCGAAGCTGCTGGACGTGCAGGCTGCTTTCGGCGAAGAACTGATTTTCGCAGGGAAGAAATCGACCCTAATCAAGCAGATTTGGACGGAAGATATTTTGAAACAAGGAGACAGACGATGAACTCGAAACCGAAGCACAAATTGCCGACCTGCTGCTGTGGCGCGACCCCGACGCGCGCTATTTGCTGAAGCACTGCAAAAACACAATATCAAAATAGAAGCGGCGGCGGAACTTGCTTGGGCGCGCCAGGTGCGGCGCAAGGGTGACAAACACGGTGGCATGAAGCAGAAGCTGGACAAAATCTTCGAACAACAGGATTTATGGGGGAAATAAGGTGTATATCAAACGGATAAAAACTGAAAATTTCAAATCCCTACGCCGAAGCCGAATTTGAATTTCCCCGCCTGAAAAAGGGCGAAACCTGATTTTTGGTCGGGGCGGAAAAACGGGCACGGCAAAAACCACGCTGCTAGAAGCGAGTTTACCTGTGTCTCTACGATAAAGACGCGATTGCCAATTTCCAACGCGCCGGACTGGGCGACAGCAAATTCAAATACCATGACTTCATCAGCCAGTCACTGTACAAGGAGGCCGCCACCCAAAATGGCCAGATCCCTACGAAATGGTGTTGAAATGGATTTGATGAAAACCGGCGCGTTCGACGAACAGGGCATCCGCATCGTCCGCAAATGGCATTTCTGACCATCACTACCGTTATCGGGAAGAATTTAACGAGCTGATGCTGTATTCTTCCGACAAAGGCAGCCTGCAACCCGTTTCGGGCGAAGAAATCCAAGATTATCTGGAAGATTACGGCCTGCCGTCCGAATATTCCACGTTTTTCTGACGGGGAACAGCTGGTCAATATCGCCAAACAGTTCGGCGCAGGCGGCTGGATGAGCGGTGCGCTGAACAAACCTTTTGGGCATCGACCTGCTTAAAGCCTTGCAGGCAGACGTGAAGAAATACGGGCAGGAACTATACAGCGAAAAAGGCGGGTGGCAGGCAGAAAGAGCAGCTTTTCTGAAGCCGAACGCCGTTTTCAGACGGCCTCCGAAGAATTGGCGCGCCACACCGAAACCCTGCAACAGTGGCAGCGGCAGAAGCAGGAAGCTGAAGCCAGGCAGGACAATTTGCAGACGCGGTTGCGGGCGCGGGCAGCACGCAGCATTCCAAAGAGCTGATTGCCCAAATCGAACAGTGTGAAGCCGAAACCGCCCTGACTGAACCAAAGCATTCAGGCAGCCTTGTTGGCCTTGCCGCTTGCCCTGTTACCTGAAAAGCGATATCGCCGCCCTGAAAACGCAGCTTCACGGTGATTACCGCCGCCTGCTGCACGAGCAGGGCAAAGAGCAGAACGCGCACCGGTTGGAAGAATTCTGGCAGGCGTTTTCCACCAATCCCAATACGCTGGAACTACTGACGCCGAAAAATCCTGAAAGACGAACTGCTCAAACGTGCTCTGAACGAATCATGGGAACGTTCTGTTCGACAAACTGCCGCCAGATGCGTCTGACCCCATGCAGCACAATTACTTGGATGATGCAGGCTTTCAGGCGGCCTCCGACAACATTGCCCGCATCACATCGCCCGACAACGACCTCGGCAGCCTGAACAAAGAGAAAAAACCGTCAGGAAGCCAAACTGGCCGAGCTGAAACGCCGCTATGAACAGCAGGAAGACAGCCTTGCTGATTCCGACCGTCTGCGCGAAGAATTGGAGCGCGTTCAGAAAGAGCTGGCCGAAGCTAACCAAAAACTCGGTGGCGCGCAAAACAGTATCGAGCGCAGCCAAACCGAAGCCAACCGCTTGAAAAACCGACTGGGAAACCCTGCAACAGGCACTGATAGACAGCCTGCCCAAACAGCAAAAAAGCCGAACGCGCCGAAGCCGTGTGCCGCATGATAGACGACTTGGCCGTGCAACTGCGCCGCAGCAAACTGGACGCGTTTCGTAAAAACCGTAAGCAGCCTGCACAAGAAAAATCGCCCATGACAAACAAATCGGCGACATCGAAATCGGCGAAGACGGCAGCCTGTCTCTGTACAGCCAAAACGGCACGGCCATCAACTTCCAGCCGCTTTCGCACGGAGAAAAAGAAAATACTGGTGCTGACCCTGATTGCCGCGCTGGCCGAAATCACCGACTACCAAGTCCCCTTCGTGGTCGATACCCCGCTCACATCTTTGGACACGCGCCATTGCAACAATCTGGTGCAATACTGGATGAATTTGAACCGCCAAGTGATTATTCTGGTGCAAAGTGCCGAAATCGGATCCGAAGCCTATCAAAAGCTCAACGCACAGGGGCGTATCGGCAAAAAGCTACCTTATCCGTTCGCAAAGCCTGCAAGGTGGCGGAAAACGTGCCACCGTTACCCCGCACGCCTATTTTGAATAAAGGGAAACGCCATGTACGAATTGGACGACGACAAAATCTGCAATGACAAATACTGGGTAACGCTGACTGAAAACACCCACATCAAATCCAGCGGCGAAGCGGCCAAAATTCTGAAACGGCTCGAAAGCGACGGCGTGCTGCCTAAAATGCAGAACCATGAATGGGCACGGCTGTGCATCGCCTTCTGCTTTGCCAAAACCAAAAATATCAAAGATTGGGAACAAAAACCCGGCATGGACGGTGGTTTGGAAATCGCATCGTTCAACACCTGCTTTAATCAAAACGGCAAAAAGGCGAAGAAAAATTTTGGCTAGCCTACATCAGCCAGCGCATGTTTGACGAAGCGCCAGAACGGAAATTCACCAAAAACACTTGTTTGCCTATATCCAACTGGCGTGGCACAACGGCGCGAAACTGTTGGAAGGGCGTTACCGGAAAGCCTTGGACTACTGCGACGGCAGCATCGTGGAAGCCAAAAAGATATTCTTTGACGAACTGGCCGGCCTGGCGGCGCAACACAGGGGCAGTGGTTCAGACGGTGCTGCCCCTTACCAGTTTCAGGCAGTCTGCACCCGGTACCGCTTCCGGCACGGAAGAACAAACCTGCATCAAACTCAAAACCGCACTGGACAAAACAGTCGGCAAAGGCGGTACTGATACAGCCCGAATACGGCGGCGTGCGCTATGACTGCTTGCGCGTGCAGTTTGACCGCTATGTGGATTTGGAAAAATACCACAGCCAAATTTGCTCCGAATTGGGCATCGGCGATGACGAAATGCGCTGCGGACGCACCACTCACGGCGAATCCAACACTTGGCACATCAATATCTTGCGCCCGAAAGATACTTGGCGGCAATATGGACAAGATGAGTTTCAGACGGCCTTGCAGCAATACCGCACATCGGCACGGCAGTTCAGATTGCCCGTGTGTATCGGCTTGGACGAACGCGGCGAACCCGTGTTTCAAGATTTTGCCACCGCGCCGCATATGATGGTAGGCGGGGAAACGGGGGCTGGGAAATCGGTACTGGTACGCTCAATGCTGGCTTCCTGTTCGAACTCGCTCCTCAGAATGAAACGGAAAATCGTCGTGTGTTATTGCAAAGTTTCTGCGGATTTCGCCGCCTTCAAAGACCGTTCGAATTTATGGCAGGGGCGCATCGTCAGCGATGCGGAAGAAGCCTGCTGAAATATTGTCGTCTTTTGCTGATGAGATGGATAAACGATACCGTCTGATGGACGAATACGGTGCGAAGGATATTGCAGAAGTCCCACAGCACGCCCGTCCAAAAATATGTTGTTATCGTGATTGACGAACTGGCCGACCTTATCGATGTCAGCAGTGAAGCGGAAGGGCATTTGGTACGGCTGGCACAAAAAGCGCGCTCCGCAGGAATGTATCTGTTATTGGCAACGCAACGCCCCGATGCGAAAACACTCCAGTACCGCCTACGTGACAACCTGCCGACCAAAATTGCGTTGAAAAACAGGCAAACGCCAGTCTTCCGAGATTATCTTGGGTGAGCGCGGTGCTGAAAACCCTGACGGCCAAAGGCGATCATTTGGTCAAATGGAACAATGAAGCAGCACGTTTTCTGCACGGGTATAATGTATAATTTATTCAACCATCCTTTGCATAGTCTAACAGGCCATCTGAAAACTTTTCAGACGGCCTGTTTGCTATAATTCCGCTTTATCTTCATCCATCACGCACACCAATCATGCCCCACCCCGATTTCTCCCAAACCCTCTCCAAAGACCGCCACTTCCTGCAATCCGCCTTCAAAAATCCCAACAAATACGGCGGCTTGTCCAAAGTCGAAGAAAAAAATACCGAAAAATCGCATGAAATCTTTTTGAAGCGTTTGGCTGCCTTGCCCAAACCCGAGTTCGACAACACCCTGCCCGTTCACGAAAAGCTCGACGAAATCAAAAAAAGCCATTGCCGAAAAATCAGGTAACGATTATTTGCGGCGAAACCGGTTCGGGCAAAACCACGCAGTTGCCCAAGATTTGTTTGGAACTCGGGCGCGGGGCGGCGGGCTTGATCGGCATACCCAACCGCGCCGTTTGGCTGCGCGTTCGGTGGCAGAGCGGATTGCCGAAGAGCTGAAATCGGAAATCGGTAGCGCGGTGGGCTATAAGGTGCGCTTTACCGATCACACCTCGCGCGATGCCTGCGTCAAGCTGATGACCGACGGCATTCTACTGGCGGAAACGCAGACCGACCGTTATCTCGCCGCCTACGACACGATTATTATCGACGAAGCGCACGAACGCAGCCTGAACATCGACTTCCTGCTGGGCTACTTGAAAAGCAGCTGCTGCCGCGCCGCCCCGATTTGAAAGTCATCATTACCTCGGCAACGATAGATGCAGAACGCTTCTCCCAACACTTCAACGGCGCGCCCGTTTTAGAAGTGAGCGGACGGACGTATCCTGTCGAAATCCTCTACCGACCGCTGACCAGCAAAGACGAAGACGATGCAGAAGTCGAGCTGACCGACGCGATTGTCGATGCTGCCGACGAATTGGCGCGCTACGGTGAAGGCGATATTTTGGTGTTTCTGCCGGGCGAACGCGAAATCCGCGAAGCCGCCGAAGCCCTGCGCAAATCCACGCTGCGCCGCGACGACGAAATCCTGCCCCTGTTCGCACGCCTGTCGCACGCCGAACAGCACAAAAATCTTCCACCCCTCAGGCGCAAAACGCCGCATCGTGTTGGCGACCAACGTCGCCGAAACCTCGCTCACCGTACCGGGCATCAAATACGTCATCGACACCGGCCTCGCACGCGTCAAACGTTATTCCGCACGGGCGAAAGTGGAGCAGCTTCATGTCGAAAAATCTCCCAAGCCGCCGCCCGCCAACGCTCCGACTGCTGCGCCGTACGTCTCCGCAGGCGTATGTATCCGACTGTTTTTCAGAAGAAGATTTCAACAGCCGCACCGAGTTCACCGACCCCGAAATCGTCCGCAGCAACCTCGCCGCCGTCATCCTGCGCATGGCATCGCTGAACTTGGGCGACGTAGCAGCATTCCCGTTTTTAGAAATGCCCGATTCGCGGTATATCAATGATGGTTTTTCAGGTGTTGTTGGAATTGGGGGCGGTGGAGGAAACTTAAGAAATTTCTCAGGTTGCCTACAAAGCGTATAAATTTATAACAACTGCAGTGTATATTAACTAAATGAAAGGCTCATCATGTCTCAAATTAAATCCGACAAATGGGATATTAAAGAAATATTTAAACAATGGTATTGCATTCCAAATTACCAACGGCCTTATGTATGGGAAAAAAGACCAAATTATTGACTTACTAGATGATATTCGTATTGCTTGCGAGAAAAGACAAGGAAAGTGATTATTTTTTTGGGTTCTCTTGTTTTGAAAGAAACCAAAAATAAAGACTATATTGAATATGATGTATTAGACGGACAACAACGTTTAACTACCTTATTTTTTTATTGACTGCAGTTATTCGTGACTTAACCGATAATGAGCAACGGCAAAACACTTGTCACGAGAGTATTTTTCAGAAAGGCAACCCTGATGATAATATTCCTGAACGGTTACGCCTTATTTTTGAAATTCGACACGATGTAAAAAGAATTTATTGACGAATACATTAAACAAAAAAATGGAACAACCTCTATAAAGATCGAAGAATTAGCCCAAAAGCAAGAGTGCAGACAAATCCGTTTTTAATATGGCAAATGCCATTTTATATATGCGCACATATTTGCAAGAACAAATTAGGCAAAAATGCGATAGATGAGTTTTTCCCATTTTTTTAGAAATAAAGTTATTCTAATTTATGTAGCAAGCCAAAATTTAGATGACGCATTCCGAATGTTTACTGTATTGAACAATCGTAGCATAAAACTGCGTAATGCGGATATTTTTAAAAAGCTGAAAATTTAAGTTCAGTCAAAAGAAAAAGATAAGCAACAAGAATACGCCCAAAATTGGGAAAAATTGAAAATTATTTTTGGTAATGAATTCGATGGCTTCCTCTCTCACCTGCAAAGCATTCTAACCAAACAAAAAGCTAGCCTGACTTTTATTAAAGGAATTTGAAAAATAATATATTCGCAAAAATAAACTAACAAAAGGAAATGATTTTTGATTTTTGTTCATAAATATAAAAACATTATGAAGAATTATTTGATAGCAATGAAAATTTGGAACTTAAAAACCTTCTTACTTTAATGAATGTTGGTTTTGAAAGCGAAATTTGGATTGCGCCACTACTACGCTATTACAATAAATTTAGAAAAGAAAAATTTATTGGAGTTCACAAAAAACTTAATAATAAATTTGCAAGTGATTGGATTTTAGGGTTTTACCCCAACTATTCGTATTATAAATATGAATAACATCATTGATATGATTGATAAATTGGATAGCTGTGATGAATTATTAAATCAAGACTGTTTTTGCAATAAATGGTCAAGAAATTTTAAATTTTCTACAAACTGATATGTATGGCAAACGCCCTACACGTTACATATTGCTACTACTTAATTACCTGTACCATAGCCATGAACAGCCTTTTAATACACCAAAAGTTATCAGTGTAGAGCACATTTTGCCACAGAACCCAAAAAGCGACAGTCAATGGGTTCAAGACTTTGATAATGAACAGCGTGAAAAATGGACAAATAAACTGGGAAATTTGATTATTTTATCGCGTAGAAAAAAATTCATCATCAAAGCAATTTAGATTTTGCTCAAAAACAGCAAAAAAATATTTTTAAAAGGCAATGTAGAGCTTGGACGTTCGGCAAATATTATGGCGTGCACAACTTGGAAGATAGATGACGTTCAAAAATCACAATGAAACATTAGCTAAATTAAAAAGAACATTTCGGCATTGTTGATTAAATTGGATATTTTCAGGCAGCCCCAAACCCCGCTACTGCCTGACCAAACTTGGTGAAGAAGCACGACTGCATGGTGGAAATATTGGTGATCGCGTCCGCGCTGTCGATTCAAGACCCGCGCGAGCTGCCGCTGCGGACGCGTCTCCGCAGGCGTATGTATCCGACTGTTTTCAGAAGAAGACTTCAACAGCCGCCCCGAATTCACCGACCCCGAAATCGTCCGCAGCAACCTCGCCGCCGTCATCCTGCGCATGACAGCATTGAAACTCGGCGATGTGGCGGCATTCCCATTTTTAGAAATGCCCGATTCGCGGTATATCAATGATGGGTTTCAGGTATTGCTGGAATTAGGGGCGGTGGAGGCCGTCTGAAAAGTGTTTGATGATGTTTTTTAGGAGCTACAATGAAAAATCCACTATCAATTGACAGCAGCAGAATTCAGCAAAGGTTCTTCCGACGGGCAAATACTCTTTATCAAGAAACAAAAGAAAGTACCCGTCCTGCGTTGGGTAATAACCATCCTTCTGATTGCCTTCTATTCGATTTTTTTCGTTTTTATTCTACAAGCAGCATAGCCGGGTTTTAAATTTGTGGCTGCGCTTGCCAATGGTTCATACGATTTTTTTCTGGCTATGGCGGTTATGAATATTTCCGCTTCGGCATTACATTTACTTTTTGGGGATTCGTCGTTGCCGGACTTATTTTTACTCGGACGGTTTTCTTTCCTGAGAGCTTCCCGAGGCATTTTTCATTCGACAAGCTGTATCAGGACAAATCGCCGCTATTTTCCCAGAATACAGTGGAACTTCGCGATAACGGTATTTATCACGAGACAGAAGCCTTCCAAAGTCTGCACTTCTACAAACATATTTACAGCGTGGAAGAAACAAAGGATTGGATTTTCATTTTTCTAGAAAAAGTATTTTCAAATTCCTGCCTAAAAAGTGCATTTCAAGATACACAACAAATACAGAATTTTATCAATCAGATTAAAGAAAATATAAACAAAAATAAATCTTTATTGAATTCCTATTTAGCATCAAAGGCAGACTGATTGCCTGAAAATAACAGGGGCTGTCCCAGATAACCAGGACAGCCCCGAAATTTAAACTTCAGCGCAGTTTCAATCCGCCTGTTCTTCTTTTCAGACGGCCTTTCTATGCCTTTCCGAATCAATGCCTAAAATGACGTACGCCCGTTACCACCATCGCAATATCGTGTTCGTCCGCCGCGTCAAAAGACTTCCTGATCGCGCATCGAGCCTGCGGGGTGGATGATGGCTTTGATGCCCTTGTTCGGCAATCACATCCACGCCGTCGCGGAATGGGAAGAAGGCATCGGAAGCGGCACATGCGCCGTTTGAGGTCGAGCTGGCATCCTGCGCTTTGCGGGCGGCGATGCGGGTGCTGTCCACGCGGCTCATTTGGCCTGCACCGATGCCGTAGGTTTGACCGCCTTTGCCGAATACGATGGCGTTGGATTTGACGTATTTTGGCGACGTTCCAGACGAAACAGCAGATCGTTCCATTCCTGCTCAGTCGGTTGGCGTTTGGAGACGACTTTCAAATCGGCGCGGCTGATGCGGTGGATGTCGGGGGTTTGTACCAACAGTCCGCCGCCGACGCGTTTGAGTTCAAAGCGGTTCGCGCCTGCTTCTAGAGGCACTTCCAATACGCGCACGTTTTTTTCTTGGCGGCGGCGATTTCGAGGGCTTCGGCGGTGAAACTTCGGGCGCCATCAGGACTTCCATAAACTGGTTGTCGGTAATCTGTTTGACGGTTGCGCCGTCCACTTCGCGGTTGAAGGCGATGATGCCGCCGAACGCGCTGGTGGTGTCGGTGGCGTAGGCGAGTTTGTAGGCGGTCAATGTATCGGCTGCAACGGCGACACCGCACGGATTGGCGTGTTTCACAATCACGCAGGCGGGCGCGTCGAAGGATTTGACGGCTTCCCAAGCGGCATCAGCATCGGCGATGTTGTTGTAGGACAATTCTTTGCCTTGGAGCTGTTTGTAGGCGGCGAGGCTGCCTGCGGCAGGGGTACACATCGCGGTAGAACGCGGCGCGCTGGTGCGGGTTTTCGCCGTAGCGCATGTCTTGCACTTTAATCCAGCTTTTGGTTGAACTGGCTGGGGAATTCGCCGATTTCGGGTGTGCCACTCAAGACGTCGTCTGAAAGCGAGGTCAGGTAGTTGGAAATCATACCGTCGTATTGGGCGGTGTGGCTGAACGCCTTTGCGCGACAGGTTGAAGCGGGTTTTGTCGCTCAACGCGCCGCCGTTGGCTTCCATTTCGGCGACGATGGCGGGGAAGTCGGCGGTATCGGTAACGATGGCGACGTGTTTCCAGTTTTTCGCGGCGGAGCGCACCATGGTCGGGCCGCCGATGTCGATGTTTTCAATCGCATCTTCCAGCGTGCAGTTTGGTTTTGGCGATGGTGGCGGCGAAGGGGTAAAGGTTGACGCACACGAGGTCGATGTTGCCGATGCCGTGCTCTTCCATCTTGGCAACGTGTTCACCCAAATCGCGCCGCCCCAAAAATACCGCCGTGGATTTTCGGGTGCAGCGTTTTCACGCGGTACCGTCGAGCATTTCGGGAAAACCGGTGTAGTCGGCGACTTCAATCACAGGGAACGCCCGCATCGGCAAGCAGCTTCGCCGTGCCGCCGGTAGAGAGGATTTCGACACCGAGTTTGTGCAGGGGTTTGGGCAAATTCGACTGCGCCTGTCTTGTCGGACAGGCTGATCAGGGCGCGTTTGATGGAAGGCATGGGAGATTTCCTTTTTGAAGGTTTAATCGATACACGCTGCTAGCGCAAAAATGAAACAAAAATTTGATGAGATGTTTTAGCTCCGATGGCGTTCTCTTTGGGCAATTCAATAAATTTATACCTTGCGGCAAGCAATATCTTGTCTATCACCCTGCATACGGACGCTTAGGCTGTCATTCCCGATTTTTAACCTGCATTTGCCATTTATCTGATTTACCAATGTCGTTTCTCATCTGGGCAAACATTTCCTTATCCACTTTACGCCACGGGATGGTGCGAATTTTAGCTGTGCTATGTTGTCTTTGAACATCGGTGGTTTTTAACGTTCAAACCAATTTTTTTCTCCATTCAACGTCCAAGTACCGTCTGCAAACACCCGATAAACTAAGGTTTCATCATCAGGTGAAGGAACATTCATATCCACAGGTAAAGGAACATTCATATCCACAGGTAAAGGAACATTCATATCCACAGGTAAAGGAATATTCAAATCCACAATCACGCTTACTTTTTGCTCACTGCCAAAAGTAAACGTCATCGGCGTTTTATTAGTGGCAGCGCACTGCCATTTACCGAGCAGTTGCGCTTCTTGAACAACAACAGGTTTTGCCAACACAGGCACAGCAGCAAAAGGCAGCAAGAAGAAAAAAATCAGGTGTTTTTGCATAACAGTTTCTTTCTATAAAAATCGGGAGTGAATAAGCTACTTTCTTAGTTTTTCCAACTGCCTTATACAAGTTTGAAGACACTGGCGGTCAGTTTGACAGAATACGTCTTCAATCTTGGCAAAACGATTATGGGATGAATTTTCAGGGCGGTATTATCCCTCTAGTTTCAGCTTTTTGGCTGCAGTTTTTCAAACGACCTTTACTGCTTGAAAGCCTATTTCCTTGCCGTTTTCAATCAGTCTTTCACAAGGATTCCGTTTTCAATACGGAATGCGCGGTTTTAAGCGTTTTTCGACAGAAATCAACCTGCCTCAATGTTGAACATTGGGCGGATAGCTTTTGGCGCAACGTGCGTCTTGCCGTTGAAAGGAATCACATACTTCTGATTTTTATAACGCTTTCTACCATCCACCCCCTTCACCGTTACGCTTAATGCCCATACACCTGAGGGCTGAAGGACGGCTTTGTCCAAAGCAATTTTTGCATCGATGCTGGTATAGCGGGCTTCACAATCACGTTTCTCCGCCCTTTGTATTCATCACAATTGCCATAATAGCGGAAGATGTTTCGGCGCATATTATCGGCCTTTTTCAGCGTTTATGCAGCATGATCGGACAGGAAATGTTTACATTTTGCAAAAGGCCGTCTGAAAAACATATAAACCGAGAAACGGTTTTTCAGACGGCCTCTTGCGCCCATGCAGCCAGCGCGGCCATATTAGGGTGCGGCGCAATCGACGAAGAGCAAGAGATGGCTGCCGCTGCCGAACCAAACGGTTTTCATGCCCAGCTTTTTGCGGCGGAGAGATTGTCGGCGGAATCGTCCACCATCACGCAGTCGTAGGTCGGCCTTCATGGCGGCGCATACGGTGAGGTAGGCCGCTTCGGCGGGTTTGTAGAGCAGGCCGAAAATCGTCCGTGCCGAACAATGCGTCGAAGCAGTCGGACAAACCCAGCTCAGCCGCCAAGCCGCGCACATAAAACGACGGTGCGTTGGAAAATACGGCCTTACGCCCTTTCAGACGGCCTAAAACGTCTGCCGTGCCTTGCACGGGGCGGACTTTCGGCAGGATTTCGTCCATCGGGTGGCTGTGGCGCAGGAAGTCGGCGATGTCGGTTTCGGGATGGTGCAGGCGCAGCCCGGCCAGCGTCGCGCCGTAGCGGTGCCAATAGTCGCGGCGCAGGTGGTCGGCTTCGATTCGGACAGCTTCAAATGCCGCATCAGGTAAGCGGTCATGCGGCGGTTGATCAGATAAAAATGCCTTCGTCGGCATGATGCAGCGTGTTGTCCAGGTCAAAATAGCCAGACAGTTGTTTTCGGCTCTTTATTCATATCGTTTTAGGCGGTATCATTACCGCGATTATAGCCAAAGGGAAATTATGGTATGAAACGGATTTTACTTGCGGCGGCACAGCCGCCCTTTTTAATGCCTGCCGTGCAGGCGCAGACGGAAGTGCGGCTGGCGGTGCATAAATCGTTCAGCCTGCCGAAGACGCGTTTGCCGCCTTCGAGCGCGCCAACGATGCCAAAGTATCGGTGATTAAGGCGGGCAGCGGCAACGAGTCGGTGAACAAGCTGGTATTGAGGCCGCGCACGGCCGATTGCCGACGCGGTGTACGGCCTGGACAACACCACCGTGCTGAAAGCGAAAGAAGGCGGCATCCTCGCCGCCGCCCAACCGCCCTCGGCAGCCGTAACCGCCGCCCCTGCCCCCATGCGGCGGCGGTGGACCACAGGCTACATTGCCGTCAACTACGACAAAGCCTGGTTTGCCAAAAAACAAACTGCCCCTGCCGCAAAGCCTCGAAGATTTGGCCAAGCCGCAATATAAAGACCTGCTGGCCATGCCCAATCCCGGACTGTCAGCACCGGCTTAGGCTTCCTGTTGGCCAACATTCAAGGCATGGGCGAGAAACAGGCTTTCGACTGGTGGGCGAAAAATGCGCGCCAACGGCGTGAAGGTAACAAAAGACTGGAGCGAGGCCTACTACACAGAATTCAGCCGCAACGGCGGCTCGCGCCCGCTGGTGGTGGGGTTATGCTTCCAGCCCGGCGGTACGAAGTGCATTACGGCAAGGGTAAATTCGACACCCCGCCCACCGGCGTATTGTTCCCTGAAAGGCGGCGTATTCCGCCAAGTGGAAGGCGCGGCGGTGCTCAACGGCGCGAAACAGCCCGCCTTGGCGGCCAAACTGGTGCAATACCTGCAAAGCGCGCCGGTGCAGAAAGCGGTACCGACCGAAATGTGGGTTTACCCGCCGTGAAAAACACGCCGCTGCCCGACGTGTTCAAACACGCCCGCGCGCCGCAGCACAGCGACAACCCGTCTGAAGCGGCCATCGCGAAAAACCAACGCCGCTGGGTCAGCCAATGGATACGGGTAGTATTGAAATAACCGCCGCAGCGAACAGGCCGTCTGAAAAATCCGAAAAACGGGGTTTCAGACGGCCTCAACCCATCAAGGAACCATCATGCCCCTTCCCGTTATCGCCGTCACCGGCGGCGAACCTGCCGGCATCGGTGCCGACATCTGCCTCGATTTGGCCGCTGCCAAACTGCCCTGCCGCCCGTCGTCCTCGCCGACATCGGCCTGCTCCGCCAACGTGCGGCGCAGTTGAGGCAAAACCGTTGCCCTGCGCGACTTTTCACCCAACCTCCCGCCGCAGCCCGGCACGCTCGACGTTTGGCATATCCCGCTGGCCGCCCCGTGCGAGGCAGGCCGTCTGAACGCCGCCAACTCGCCCTATGTGCTGCAACTGCTCGACACCGCCTATCAAGGCATTCAAAACGGTACGTTTGCCGCCATGACCACCGCCCCGCTGCACAAAGGCATCATCAACGACGCGGGCGCGGGCAACGGATTTTTCAGCAGCCACACCGAATATCTGGCCGAAAAGCGGCACGCCCCGCGTCGTCATGATGCTCGCGGGCGGCGGCCTGCGCGTGGCGTTGGCCACCACCCACCTGCCGCTGAAAGACGTGGCCGCCGCGATTACCCGCGAAAGCCTGCTGGAAACCGCCCGCATCCTGCACCGCGATTTACGGCACAAATTCGACCTTGCGCACCCGCGCATCCTGGTTGCCGGCCTCAACCCGCACGCGGGCGAAGGCGGCCATTTGGGGCATGAGGGAAAACGACGTCATCATCCCAGCGCTGGAAGAGATGCGCGCCGCCGGACTGGACATCTGCGGGCCGTATCCGGTACGATACGCTGTTTCAGCCGTTTATGCTGAAAGATGCCGATGCCGTGCTGGCGATGTATCACGACCAAGGCCTGCCGGTGTTGAAATACGCTTCCTTCGGCCAAGGGGTGAACATCACGCTCGGCCTGCCCTTCATCCGCACTTCGGTAGACCACGGCACGGCCCTCGATTTGGCCGGCACGGGCCGTGCCGACAGCGGCAGCCTGATGGCGGTACGTTCGGACGGCCTGCGAAATGGCGGCTGCCGGCTTGGCGAGGGATTCGCTGCCCCGATACCGCCTTATAGTGGATTAAATTTAAACCAGTACGGCGTTGCCTTGCCGTACTATCTGTACCGTCTGCGGCTTCGTCGCCTTGTCCTGATTTAAATTTAATCCACTATATATCCGTTTGAAGCAAAGGCTTGCCCGTCAATGAAAAAGGCCGTCTGAAAAACCGATTTTCAGGTTTTCAGACGGCCTTTTCCATGGATTGCCATCAGATTCAGCGTTTCATCTCCCGCTCGATGGCGCGGATGTTGGCTTCGCGGTCGGCCACCGCTTGTTTCAGCGCGCCGATGTCGCCGCCTTTTGCCGCGTCAGTTCGAGGTTGGCCGCGCGTGCGGGCAAGGGCGGCGCGTTCATTGTCGATTTCCTTTTGCAGGATTTGGTTGCGGCTGAGCTTGGGCTTGGACGGTGCCGCGTTATAAATAGGTGCGGCGGTCCGAATCGGCGCAGGGCCGGCAGGAGCGGTTTTCAGCGGCGCCTTCGGCTGGTTGCGGGTTGACTTCCAGCTTGGGGGCGGCACTGTTGGTCGGGCCGTCGCTGACACGCGGCAGGATTTTGATGTCGTCGTAAGTGCCGTAGGTGGCCTCTTCCCAAATTTCGCTGATGTCGTCGCGGTCGGTGTTTTTCCACCGCCACATCGAAGCCGCGCCCGTTTGGGCTTTTTGTTTCGGTAGCTCTTCGCTGATGCCGTCCATTTGCGACTTTTTGGCAGCTCGAATTGATTTTCACGCTGGAATAGGCGGCTTTTGCCGTCGATTTTGCAGATATAGGTAACGGCCTGCACGGGATGGCAGAGGAATGCCGTGCCGAGCAGAATGCCGAGATAAGGCAGTTTCATAGTCGGATGTGTGTTTTGATAATGGGCGGGATTATAGCTGCCGCCGCGTAAATTTAGGTTTGGACGGTTTTAAACGCTGCAGCCGCTTTGGCAAACTTTTCAGACGGCACGGCATCAGGATAAGCCTATGCCACCGCCCGCAAGGGTCAGTACGCCGAGCAGGCAGAACAGCAGGCAGGCGGCACGGCGGACAGCAGCGGCGGTACTTTCGCCATGATTTTTCACCCAGATAGGCAACCGGCACGTTGGCCAGCATCAGGCCGAGGACGCTGCCTGACACGACCCATGCCAAATCGTTGTAGCGGGCGGCCAGCAGCACGGTGGTGATTTGCGTTTTATCGCCGATTTCGGCCAGGAAAAACAACACCAGCGTGGCGGCAAACGCGCCGTATTTCAACCAGCGTAGCGTTGTCGCCGTCGTCGTCTTTATCGGGTTTTCAGCAGCCAGAGGCCGACGGCGATAAAGCTGAGGCCGACAATCCATTTCACCAAAACCGGCGACACCGAGGGCGGCTAGCCATACGCCCAACCAGGCCGACACCAGATGATTGAGCAGCGTGGCGGCGAAAATGCCTGCGATTACGGCGTTTTTTTGTGCAAAAACGGGCGGCGAGAAACAAAGTGAGCAACTGGGTTTTTATCGCCGATTTCGGCAATGAACACCCCGAAGGTTGAAGAAAGGAAGGCTTCCGTAATCAGACTCCGAACCGTGCGGGCAACAAAAAGACACACCGCCCGTCCCCGCACGGAACAGACGATATGCCTTAAGTCTTGCCAGTCTTCGGTTGGAGAAGATACCCGCACCATGCCGCGATTGCCGGCAAATATGTTGATACGGGTTCCGGCGGCAATCGAAACACCGCGCGGACGGCTACTCCCTCAAGAGCGGGCGCGATTATAGCCGAATACATGCGAGTAGGACAATCCGCTGCGGCCCGGCCTTGTGCTATCATGACCGGCTCGAAACCCGACAAAGGCCGACCCGATGAAACGCCTACTGATACTCTCCGCCATCGTCTTCCTGACCAGCTGGGCGTACCGCGCTGGCACAACTGCATTTTTGGCACTCAAGGCAGAAAGCAGGCCGTCTGAAAATCCAACGCCCGCCGACATCGCCGTCGTCTTGGGCAACTCGGTAAACCGCAAAGGCGCACCCAATCCCTGTCTGCGTTCGCGGGTGGAGGCGGGAGTCGCCCCTATACAGGCAGGGGCTTGGCCGGCGGGCTGCTGATGAGCGGCGGCACCGACGGCGACGGTAGCAACGAGGCCGAAGCCATGCGCGATATGGCCGTATCCATGGGCGTGCCTGCGGATAAAATCCGCATCGAACCGCGTTCCGAAAGCACTACGAAAAACATCGCCTTCAGCGCGCCCCTGCTGCACGATGCCGAACAAATCATCATTGTCAGCGATGCCTTCCACCTCGCCCGTGCCGAATGGCTGGCCAAACGGCATTGGCCGGGCAAAAACCAGTCCGCCTTCATGCTTCGGGCTCCTGCGGCGATTCTACGCCGAACTACCTGAGGAAACTGTCGCGCGAGATACTGGCCTGGCTGAAAAACTGCTACACTGCACCGTTAAACCCGAAAGGCCGTCTGAAAGGTTTCAGACGGCCTCTAAAACAAAAAAGGAATATTCATGGCAAAACAACGCATCGTCGTCGGCATCAGCGGCGCCAGCGGTTTTCAATACGGCCACACCGCGCTTCGGCTTTTGCGGCAGGCGGCGGATGTGGAAACGCACCTGGTGGTGTCCAAAGGGGCGGAGCTGACAAAGGGGCAGGAAACGGATTTGTGCCGCGAAGAAGTGTACGCGCTGGCCGACGCGGTGTATCCGGTCGGCAATCTGGCCGCCCCGATTGCCAGCGGTTCGTTTCAAACGCTGGGAATGCTGGTCGCCCCTGCTCGATGCGGACGCTGGCGGTACATGGCACAGGGCTGGGGCGACAACCTTGTGACGCGGGCGGCGGATGTTGCCCTGAAAGAGCGGCGGCGGCTGGTGTTGCTGGTGCGCGAAACGCCGCTGAATCTGGCACATCTGGACAATATGCGGCGGGTAACGGAAATGGGCGGCATCGTTTTTCCCGCCCGTTCCCGCCTTTATCACAAGCCGCAAAGCGTGGACGATATTTTGACCCACAGCGTCGGTACGCCTTTGGAAATTGTTCGGATTGGAAATCCCGAACCTGCCCCGATTGGGGGAGTCATCGAATGATGACTGAAAAACAAATGAAATCAGAAGCATCAAATAATTAATATTTCAAAGCAAACACCTCGTTCGCACCCGACCGGCAGAAATTTCAAAGTTTGCCGAAACGTTGCGAAAAAGCGGGAAACTGCAAATTTGTCGGCCTGTTCGGTTATAAGGCGGAAAGATATTGAACGGAAGCCGCAGCAGGCAAGTCAGGCCGTCTGAAAATATGAATACCAAATCATGATTTTTGGAACAGCCGCTTGGCCTGAGAATGTCCATACAAAAAGTCGGTAACGATACAAATAGCCTGCTTATTGTAAATACGGCTCCGCACAAACCGCCTTATCCAGGCAACAGCAGCATGAATAAAGCGTTTCTCCTGTTGACCGGTATTCATGACAACGAACCTCATCTTCGCTACGGCAAGACAAACAAAAACACCCGCTGGAATGCGGGTGTTTTCTATCATGCAAAGCGATATTACACTTTAGCGGCAGCGGCAACTTCGGCTGCATAGTCGACAGCTTTTTCTCTATGCCGTCGCCTGCTTTGCAGCGTACGAAGCTAACCACTTCGGTGCCGTTTTCTTTAGCGAATTGGGCAACGGTTTGGTCAGGGTTCATGACGAATGCTTGGCCGTTCAGGGTGATTTCGGCCAAGAACTTGCGGATACGGCCTTCCACCATTTTAGCGGCGATGTCGGCGGGTTTGCCGGAAGCGATAGCTTGCTCGGTGTAGATGTGGCGTTCTTTTTCAACGGTTTCGGCATCTACTTCGGCTTCGGTTACGCATTGCGGTTTGGCGGCAACGATGTGCATACCGATTTTACGCGCTACGTCTTTCAGAGCCTTTGAACTCAACCAATACGCCTTCGGTAGCCAATGCACCGTGGATGTAGGCAACCAGTTGGTTGGCAGTGTCGATCACTTGGAAGCGGCGGACAGACGATGTTCTCGCCCAATTTGGCGATGATGGCTTTGCGTTCTGCTTCAACCAGTTCGCTCAGTTCTTCAACGGTAGTCGGTTTTTTTCTCGGCAGCGGTTTTGGCAACGAAGTTGGCGAATTCTACGAAGCCTGCGTCTTTGGCAACGAAGTCGGTTTCGCAGTTTACTTCAACCAATGCACCGACATTGCCGTTGATGGCGTAAGCCAATACGCCTTCGGCAGCGAGTACGACCGGCCAGTTTGCCCGCTTTCGCGCCGGATTTGATGCGCAGGATTTCTTCGGCTTTTTCGAAATTGCCTTCTGCTTCAACCAATGCTTTTTGCATTCCATCATGCCCAAAACCGGTGGCGGCGCGCAGGTCGGCAACCATTTTTGCTGTAATTTCAGCCATGTTTTTATCTCCAATTATTAGGGTTTCAGGCCGTCTGAAAGGTTTTCAGACGGCCTGCCGTGCTAAACGGGTTTATTCGGCAGCAGCAGCGGCCTGTGCAGCGGCTACGGTTTCGGCCAGAGCTTGGTTTTTACCTTCCAAAACCGCGTCGGCGATGCCTCGGCAGTACAGGCGGATGGCTTTGGCTGAGTCGTCGTTGCCCGGGATAACGTGTTTCACGCCTTCGGGGCTGTTGTTGGTATCGACAACGGCGATAACGGGGATGCCCAGTTTGGCCGCTTCAACCAAAGTGCCGTGCTGATAACCGGTGTCGATGACGAAAAATGGCATCAGGCAGGCCTTTCATGTTTTTGATACCGCCCAAAGAGCGTTCCAGTTTTTCCACTTCGCGGGTCATGTCCAGCAATTCTTTTTGCTGTAGCCGCTGGTTTCGGCGTTGGCCAAAACGGCAGTTTTTCTTCCAAGCGTTTGATGGACTGCTTGACGGTTTTGTAGTTGGTCAGCATGCCGCCCAACCAGCGGTGGTCCACATAAGGCATACCGGCGCGCTCGGCTTCTTCGCGGATGATTTCGCGGGCCTGACGTTTGGTGCCGACAAACAGGGATGTTGCCTTTGTTGGCAACCAGGCGGCGTACGGCTTCTTGGGCTTCCAAGAACAGCGGCAGGGTTTTTCCAGGTTGATGATGTGGATTTTTGTTGCGCGAACCGAAAATATATTGGGCCATTTTCGGGTTCCAAAAGGCGGGTTTGGTGGCCGAAGTGTACGCCGGCTTCAGCATTTGACGCATTGTAACTTGAGACATTTGTTTTCCTTTAAAAGGGTTATTGCAGACACCCGCGCAAGAATCCCGTCATGGGACACCCTTTAAGGCGCGAAGTGCGAGCGTTGGGAAAAAAATATGCTTTTTAGAAAGCTGCAGGATTATATAGGGAACGGTTTATTCGGGCAAGGTCCTGTCGTTTTCTTCTTCCTCACGCTTCATTTTTTTGTTGCGCAAACGGATAAAAGCGGCCCAAAAACATAAACAGTGTGGGCAAAATGGTAAAAAAACGTCAGATAAATCAATTTCCGTGCCAAGCCGGGCTGGGCAATGGAAAACATCAGGGTAACGAAAATATAGCCGATGGCGACGATATGCCACATGGCGGGTTCTTTCTGCAAACGTAAACAGGGGGCGATTATACCGCGCAGCATGAGATTAATCGTACCGTTTTTCAGACGGCCTGCTATAATCGCCCGCTTTGCAAACCCGATTGAAAAGGACGATAAAATGGCTGACTTCAACCAGATTCTCGATGCAGGCGATGTAGACGGCGGCATCATCAACGTGGTGGTCGAAATCCCCGCAGGCTCAAACCACAAAATCGAATGGAACCGCAAACTGGCCGTGATGCAGCTTGACCGCGTCGAGCCTTTGGCCTTTGCCAAGCCGACCAACTACGGCTTCATCCCGCAGACGCTGGACGAAGACGGCGACGAGTTGGACGCGCTCATCATCACCGACACCCCGCTGCCGACCGGCATCTTCCTCGAAGCCAAAGTCATCGGCGTGATGAAGTTTGTCGACGACGGCGAAGTGGACGACAAAAATCGTGGTCGTTCCCGCCGACGACCGCCACACCGGCAACGCTTACAACAGTTTGGCCGACCTGCCGCAGCAGCTGATCAAGCAGATCGAGTTCCACTTCAACCACTACAAAGACCTGAAAAACCGGGCACGACCAAAGTGGAACACTGGGGCGACATTGAAGAAGCCAAAGCCGTCATCCGCGAATCGCAGGCCCGCTGGAAATCACTGTAACCGTTTTCGGGGCCGTCTGAAATTCAGACGGCCTCTTGTTTCATCAACAGGACAAACATCATGAACCAAACCGTCAGGGCAGCAAAAAACGAATTGCGCCGCCTGTTCCGCACTGAGCGCAACCGCCTGGAGCGGAACGAACGCCGGCGCGCCGAACAGAGCCGTCATACGCCGTCTGAAACCGCTGGTCAGACGGGGCAAAAATCGCCGCCTACTGGGCAATGGGCAGCGAACTGAACCTCTCCGCCCTCTTTCAGACAGCCTCAGAACGCGGCGCAACCGTTTACCTGCCCTATATCGAACCGGGCAGGAAACGGATGTAGTTCACACCTTATCGCGCAAACGCACAGGGCGGAACGCAAACGCGTCGCAGCCGCCTGCATGTGCCGCAGTTTGCCGGGCGCAAAAGTCCGCGCCGACCGGCTTGATGTGATGCTGCTGCCCGTGGTTGCCGCCGACCGGCAGGGTTACAGGCTGGGACAAAACGGCGGCTATTACGATGCCACACTTGCGCGCTGCCGTTTCGGACGTACCGCTGCGCATCGCCGTCGGTTTTTTTCCTGCCAGCTTACCGACAACCTACCGCACGAAGCACACGATATGCCGCTGCACGGTTTCGTGTCGGAACGGCATAATTTGCGTTTTACACGGTAGGGCAGATAAATGATTTGAGGCCGTCTGAAAACATTTTCAGACGGCCTCAAATTCAAATTACAACAGCAGGCGGCCTGTCGAAAAAGCAGGCCGTCTATGGATTTGTACAACCAGACTAAATCAGGTTCAAATCGCTAACACGGTCGAAAATGTGCTCGGTTTTATTGCCTTCTTCGTACAACTGGATGCGCAGACGCAAGTCGTTGGCAGAGTCGGCCTGACGGATGGCTTCGTCATAGTCGATGGTGCCGGCAACATAAAAGGTCGAACAAGTGCTGGTCGAAAGTTTGCATGCCGTCGCCCTGGCCGCGAGTCATCAGGTCTTTAATGCCCATCAGATCGCCCCTTGAATACCAAGTCTTGCACGGCAGGTGTGTTAATCATCAAATCGACAATGGCTGTACGCCCTTTTGCCGCCTTTTTTCACCACAAGACGCTGGCCGATAATGCCCACCAGGTTCATCGCCAAATCAATCAATACCCTGTTTATGCCGCTCTTCGGGCATGCAGGTTCGATGATACGTTCGATGGTTTGGTTGGCCGTGGTGGCGTGGATGGTGAAGATACACAGGTGGCCGGTTTGCGCCAGCTGCAGGGCGTATTCCATACTATCTACGGAACGCACCTCACCCACACAGACTACATCCGGCGCCTGACGCATCGCACTTTGCACGGCATTTCCCAATTCGCGGTATCGATGCCGATTTCGCGTTGGGTGATAATAGAGCGGCGTGGAACGTGCAGGTATTCAATCGGGTCTTCGATGGTGATGATGTGGCCGGCCAGGGTTGCGGTTGCGGTGATCAAGCATGGCCGCCATCGAAGTGGATTTTACCCGAACCGGTGGCACCGGCCAAAACCAACAGGCCGCGCTTCTGCATGACCAACTCTTTCAGTTTCAACGGCAGGGCCAAGTCTTCCACAGAAGGGATATCGGTATTGATGCGGCGCATTACAAGCCGCAGCGGCCTTGCTCGTGATAGGCGTTGACACGGTAACGCACGTTGCCTTTGGATTGGACGGAATAGTTGATTTCCAAATTGTTCTGCAAAATCGGCCTGTTGCTGCTCATTCATGGTGGAAGCAACAATTTTTCCCGTATCGATGGCGGTTAATGCAGGCAGCGGTACGGGAATCAAATTACCATCAATTTTAATCGACGGTGGGAAGCCGGAGCTGATAAAAATATCCGAAGCACCACGTTTTTCCGCTTCCTCGCACATTCGTGCTAAAAAGTGGGTGCAGATGTTTACCGATTTCTGCCGGACTGCTCCTTACTCAAATGCGGATTATCACCGGTAGAGTAATCCGCCACGATTTCATTTAACAGATTGTTTTAAATTTTTGTGTTTCGCTCATGATGGTTCTCCGTCCGTGGATTACATAAAGTCGGCGTTTTGTGCTTTGGCGCGGGCGGTCTCTTGGGGAGATGACGCCGGTGCGTACCAAGGCCTGCAAAGATTGGTCGAGGGTTTGCATGCCATGCGATTGGCCGGTTTGCAGGGCGGAACCAATTTGGGCGATTTTGTTTCGCGGATCAGGTTGCGCACGGCAGCGGTGGAAATCAGGGATTTCATGGGCGGCAACACGGCCTTGTCCGTCGCGCGTCTTCAGCAAGGTTTGCGAAATGACCGCACGCAGGGATTCGGACAGCATCGAACGCACCATTTCTTTTTCGCCGGCAGGGGAATACGTCGACGATACGGTCGACGGTTTTGGCTGCGCCGGTGGTATGCAGCGTACCGAATACCAAGTGGCCGGTTTCGGCGGCAGTCAATGCGAGGCCGATGGTTTCCGGGTCACGCATCTCGCCCACCAGAATCACGTCCGGGTCTTCACGAAGGGCAGAACGCAGAGCGTTGGCGAAGCTGTGGGTATGTTCGTGCAGCTCACGCTGGTTGATCAGACATTTTTTTACTTTCGTGCACGAACTCGATCGGGTCTTCGATGGTCAGGATGTGGGATGAATGTGTTTCGTTGATGTAGTTGATCATCGCCGCCAAAGTGGTCGACTTACCCGAGCCGGTCGGACCGGTTACCAACACCAGGCCGCGCGGGTTTTCGGAGATTTTTGGAAGATGCGCGGCGCCTTCAGGTCTTCCAGCGTCAGCACTTTGCTCGGAATGGTACGGAATACGGCGGCGGGGCCGCGGTTGGTGTTGAACGCGTTCACACGGAAACGGGCCACATTGGGCAGTTCGAAGGAAAAGTCGGTTTCAGATTTTGCTGGTAATTTTTGCGTTGCAGGTCATTCATCACCGAGGTAATCATATGACCGACTTCTTCGGCATTCATTTCGGCAGGTTGATGCGGCGAACATCGCCGTGCACACGGATCATCGGGGGCAGGCCGGCAGAAAGGTGCAAGTCGGAGGCTTTGTTTTTCACGCCGAACGCGAGTAAGTCGGTAATTTGCATAATGTGGCCTTTGTCTTTTTACGTTACAATTTCTTGCAAAAATAACACCGTATTTTTAAATAAGAATAACGCTTTATTCCATGTAAATCTGCTTATTTTTAAAAATCGACGAATAACAGGCAGTTAAGATGACAACCCCTGCAACAGAATTATCGAAATGTGTGTTCGGACGTTGCTCGTGCCGCCGCCGAGGCAGGCAGGCCGTCTGAAAGCGTGCGGCTGGTGGCGGTGGGTAAAACCTTTCCCGCCGGCGACATCCGCGAAGTGTACGCCGCCGGACAGCGCGATTTCGGCGAAAACTATATTCGGGAATGGTATGAAAAACGGAGGATTTGGCCGATTTGTCCGACATCGTGTGGCACATCATCGGCGACGTGCAGTCGAATAAAACCAAATTCGTGGCCGAACGCGCCCACTGGGTGCATACCATAGGCCGTCTGAAAACCGCCTGGCGCCTGAGCGTGCAGAGGCCGTCTGAAATGCCGCCGCTACAGGTGTGCATCGAAGTGAATATTGCGGGCGAGGCGGCCAAACACGGTGTCGCGCCGGATGAGGCAGTTGCGCTGGCCTGCGAAGTGGCGAAGTTGCCGAACCTCAAAAATGCGCGGGTTGATGTGCGTGGCGAAAGCCGATGCCGGCGAGGCGGAACTGCGCGAAGCATTCTACTGGATGCGGGCGCTGTTGGCGGAATTGAATGCGGCAGGCGTGGCGGCGGACGTATTGTCTATGGGCATGTCGGGCGATATGAAGATTGCCGTCGCATGCGGTGCAACCCATGTCCGCATCGGCAGTGCAATTTTCGGTACCGACGGGATTACAGCAAATGAAATCGATGATGAGGCCGTCTGAAAATGTTTTTCAGACGGCCTCATAAACGGAACAGGATAGGAAGGTTGTAAAAATGAACATCTATTTCTTTGGGCGGCGGCAATATGGCTGCCGCGATTGCGGGCGGATTGGTCAGGCAGGGCGGCCATCGGGTGCATATTGCCAACCGAGGCAAAGAAAAACGCGAACGTCTGGCAGCGGAGTTGGGCGTGTCCGTATCTGAAAAAGCTGCCCGAACTGACAGCGGACGACGTACTGGTATTGGCGGTCAAACCGCAGGACATGCAGGCCGCCTGCCAAGGCGTGCAAACCAACGACGCGCTGGTGTTGTCCGTCGCCGCCGGATTGAGTATCGCCACCTTAAGCCGCTATCTGGGCGGAACGCGCCGCATTGTCCGCGTGATGCCGAATACGCCGGGAAAAATCGGTTTGGGGGGTGTCGGGGATGTTTGCCGACGACAGCGTTTCCGACCAAGACAAAGCCGCGGCAGACAGCATTATGCGTGCGGTCGGCATCACCGTATGGCTCGACGGCGAAGAGCGGCTGCACGATATTACCGGCATCAGCGGCAGCGGGCCGGCCTATGTTTTATCTGCTGGATGCGCTGAAACAGGCGGCCCGACAGCAGGGGTTTCGGCGAAGAAGAGGCGCGCAGGCTGAGTTTGGCAACCTTCAAAGGAGCCGTCGCGCTGGCCGAGCAGACGGGAGAGGATTTTGCCGTATTGCAGCAAAACGTTACCTCTAAAGGTGGCACCACCCATGAGGCCATCGAAACCTTCAAGGCCGGGCAGATTGCCGAAACCGTCGTAAAAAGGCGTGGCGGCGTGCGTCAACCGTTCGCGGGAGTTGGCCAAACAGTTTGAGGCCGTCTGAACATGTGGGTTCGCGCGATATTGCTGGCGGCCTGCCTGTTTGCCACCTTGTGCTGGATAAGGTTTCTGCTTCAGGCCGCAAAGCTGCCGCATTCCCATCCGTTATTGCGGCTGTGCCGCCGCGCCACCGACTTTCTGGTTGAACTGCTGCGCCGGGTCGTCCCGCCGCTGCACCGTTGGGACGGCGCCTGCCTGCTGGCCGCCGCGTACCGTCGATTATGCCGCCTGTACCGCCCTGTTATGGCTGAACAACGAAACCTTATTTGCCGGCGGCAAAGGCTTTGCCGCCGCCTGGCTGTTTGCCGTGCTGGCTTTTTCCGAAGCGGCGGCATACGCCCTGCTCTGCTGCCTGCTCCTCCACGCCCTGCGGCAGACGGAAAACGATGCTTTGGCCGACAGCCCAAACCGCATCTGCCGTCCCATATGCCGCCCGTTTTCCGGCCTGCACCTGCCGCGCAAACTTTTCCGCCCTGCCGCCGTCGGTGCTGCTGTGGCTCTGGCTGACGCAAGCCCCTGCCCGCACTGACCGGCAGGCTGAACTTATGGCTGATTTGGTAATGCGGCAACGCCTCGCGATTAAAAAAATGTAATAAAATGAAAAATAAAAAAGTTAAATCGGCAAATCAGCGCTATGATGCCGCCTCTCATTTGGCGCGGATGCGGCTGTTTATGACGAAAAACCGAAGTCATTACAAGCAATTGGCAGCCGGAAATCCATCTGTACCGAATCCTGCGGCAGCCGATTTTGCGGCGCGGCGATTTCAGACCATAAAACCAAAAAGAGGAACCGTTATGGCCAAACTGACCGAACAAGACATCATCAACTGGAACGGTCCGGAAGAAGAATACATGAATGAAGACCAGCTGGCGTTTTTCCGCGAATTGCTGGTCAAACAACAGGACGAACTGATTGAAAAACGCGTCCAACACCGCCACCGAGCTGAAAAAGCACGAAACGGCTCCCGACCCTACTGACCGCGCCACACAGGAAGAAGAATACGCGCTCGAACTGCGCACCCGCGACCGCGAACGCAAACTGCTGGGTAAAATCCAAGCCACCATCCGCCTGATAGACGAAGGCGAATACGGCTACTGCCAAGACACGGGCGAGCCCATCGGCCTCAAACGCCTGCTGGCGCGCCCGACCGCTACCCCTGTCCGTTGAAGCGCAGGAACGCCGCGAACGGATGAAAAAAACAGTTTGCCGACTGAGTGCCGCCCATTTCCCAGGCCGTCTGAAAAACCTTTTCAGACGGCCTTTATCCCGTTTTTAAAGCCCTCCCCCGACCATGAACATATTTTTACGAAGAATCCGGCCAATTCAAAGTAGCCGCCGTCATCCAGAAAAACGATTCCACCTATCAGGCCGACACCCAGCACGGCAAGCGCACCAAAGTCAAAGCCGCCAACGTTTTTGCCGAGTTTGACGGCGACATGGCCGCCTTTCTCGAAAAAGCGCAAAACGAAGCCGCCGAAATCGACACCGACCTGCTGTGGGAAACCTGCGGCGAAGAAGAATTCACCGCCGCCGCCGCCGCCGAAGAATATTTCGGACACGCCCCGTCCAAAAACCGGAACTCGCCGCGACACTGATCGCCCTCTACGCCGCGCCGATGTACTTCTACAAAAGCCAAAGGCGTCTTCAAAGCCGCGCCGGAAGAAACCCTGAAACAGGCACTGGCCGCCATCGAGCGCAAAAAAACAACAGGAAGCCCTGATGGAGGAATGGACAAGCCGTCTGAAAAACGGGGAACTGCCACCCGAAATCGCCGCCGACCTGCCGGCTATCCTCCACATGCCGGACAAACAGTCGCTGACCTACAAAGCCTTTTGCCAAAGCCGCCGACAGTCTGAAACTCTCGTTTTACGAACTGGCGAAGCAAACAGGCGGCATCCAATCCCTGCCGCAATACCTGCTCGATGGCTTCAAACTGCGGCATTTCCCGCGAGAGTGCGCCGCACCGCCCGTTCCCGACACCGCCGACCTGCCGCAGGCCGAAGGCATCGCCGCCTTTTCCATCGACGACGACTCCACCACCGAAGTGGACGACGCGCTTTCTGTGCAAAAACCCTGCCGGACGGCGTACCGCCGAATCGGCATCCACATCGCCGCCCCCGCGCTGGCCGTGCAGGCCGGCGACGCCATGGAAAAAAATCATCTTCCAACGCCAAAGCACCGCCTATTTCCCCGGCGGCAAAATCACCATGCTGCCCGACGAATGGGTCGCGGCCTTCAGCTTGGACGAAGGCAAAACACAGCCTGCCGTCAGCATCTATTTCGACGTCGATGCCGAGTGGCGCGTGGGCAGGCCCGAATGCAAAATCGAGCGCGTCGCCATTGCCGACAACCTGCGCATCCAAACCATAGAACCGCACTTCAACCGCGAAACCGGCCTGGAAGGCGGCAACGCCTTCCCGCACCACGACGACTTGGCCTGGTTCTACCGCCTGGCCGTCGAATTGCAAAAACAGCGCGGCAAATACGAACCCGACCGGCCGCCGCAATACGACTACGGCATCGAACTGCTTTCAGACGGCCAAGTGCAAATCAGCAGGCGCGAACGCGGATCGCCCATCGACACACTGGTGAGCGAAATGATGATTCTGGCCAACAGCACCTGGGCGGAAATGCTGCACGACAACGGCCTGCCCGGCCTGTTCCGCGTCCAGCCGGCTTTGGGCAAAGTACGGATGAGCACCAAATCCGAACCGCACATCGGCATGGGCGTGCAGCACTACGGCTGGTTTACCTCGCCCCTGCGCCGCGCCGCCGACTATGTCAACCAAAAACAACTCATCAGCCTGATCGACCCCGCCGCCGAAGCCCGCTTTAAAAACGGCGATCCCGGCCTGTTTGCCGAAGTCGGCAACTTCGAATCCGCCTACACCGCCTATCAGGATTTCCAGCGCGACTTGAAAGCTATTGGAGCCTTGTGTGGCTGGAGCAGCAAAAACGCCGTTGAAACGCAGGCGCAAATCTTGAAAGAAGACCTTGTCCGTATTGACGGCCTGCCGTTGGTCGTCCGCGCGACCGGCATCCCGCCCGAACTGCCGCCGCGCACCACGGTCAAACTCAAAATTGCCGAAATCGACAGCGAAAACGCTTTATCGCCCTCTCCTACCTGAACGCCGTCGTCTGACGCAAAAAGGCCGTCTGAAAAAGCACCAACGCTTTTGCCGGACGGCTTTCATTCGGCAAAAACCTGTTTTCAGACGGCCTGAAAAGCCTTATTTTTTTCCACTGACAAGAAAGAAAGCATCATGACCCTGATTATTGAAGATATTGAAACCGGCAGCGGTAAAACCGCTGAAAAAGGCAAGGAAATCACCGTGCATTACAGCGGCTACCTGACCGACGGCACCAAATTCGATTCCAGCCTCGACCGCCGCCAGCCGCTGACCATCACGCTGGGCGTCGGACAAGTGATACGCGGCTGGGACGAAGGCTTCGGCGGCATGCGCGAAGGCGGCAAACGCAAACTGACCATTCCGCCGGAAATGGGCTACGGCGCACACGGCGCAGGCGGCGTGATTCCGCCGAACGCCACGCTGGTGTTTGAAGTGGAACTGCTGAAAGTGCACGACTGATTGCACCGCATCCATAGGGCAAGAGGCCGTCTGAAAACAGGGATTTTTCGCCAATCCCGTTTTCAGACGGCCTTTACAAACAGGGACTTTACCCCCAGATAAATCGCGAATCAGCTTGAAACCGACGCATCATCCATTCCGCCATGCCGTTTTATTTAGATTTCAACCCACGTCTTCCGTGTATGTAGTAAAGTTTAATAAGGGCTGCCATATTGGCGGCCTCAATCGAGTTTTAGGTAGTTATTGAGAAATATTATCGTAATTTACTTACAAATAATGCCGGTCGTCGTATAGTAGCGTTGTTTGCTTTCCATATGTTGTCGATTCAGAAAGGAGTGCAGGTTATGAACAAAATCGGTTTCAAACCCATCCCCGCTGCGATTGCGCTGGGCTTAGCATTATTGATTTGGTTCGTCATCCCCGTTCCTGACGGCGTAACGCCGCAGGCTTGGCATTGTTGGCGATGTTTGTCGGCGTGATTGCGGCGATTATCGGCAAGGCGATGCCGATCGGGGCGTGTCGATTATCGCCGTGATGCTGGTGGCGGTAACGCAGGTAACGGTGCCGGAGTTGGGCGCGGACGGCAATCCGATTAAAAACCGGCGGAAATGGCGATTAAGGACGCATTAAGTTCGTTTGCCGACCCGCTGATTTGGCTGATCGGTATTTCGATTATGATTTCGCGCGGGATTTTGAAAACCGGCCTGGGCGCGCGCATCGGCTATTATTTTATTTCGCTGTTCGGCAAGAAAAACGCTGGGCATCGGCTACAGTCTGGCCCCTGTCGGAGCTGATTCTCGCGCCGGTCACGCCCAGCAACACCGGCGCGGCGGCGGCATCATCCACCCCGTGATGAAGGCGATTTCATCCAGCTATGATTCCGACCCCGAAAAAGGAACGCAGGGTCGAGATCTGTACTATCTGGCTTTTGGTGAACTACCACAGCAATCCGATTACTTCGGCGATGTTCATTACCGCCACCGCACCCAATCCGCTGGTGGTCGATTTGATTGCCAAAAGCCACCGACAGCAAGATTCATCAAAAATTTCCTTAACGGTTGAAACCCCGCCCTTTGGGGCGGTAGAATTTAGGGTGTATTTGGGAGGGGTAACGCTTCCAAATCAGGGCAACTACACAGGGCTGCGCCTTGTGTGCGGCTCTGTGTGTTGAAACATTTGAGCTGGGGCACTTGGGCTTTGGCGATGCTGCTGCCGGGTTTGGTGGCGATGTTCCTGATGCCGCTGGTGCTGTATTTCGTTTATCCGCCCTGAAATCAAGGGAAACCCCCAACGCGGTGCAGTTTGCCAAAGACCGCCTGAAGGAGCAGGGGACCGATGAACCGCGGCGAGAAAAATCATGTTGGCGATTTTTGCCGTGTTGCTGGTTTTTTGTGGGCGGGCATTCCGGCCATGATTTTCGGCAAGGCTTTTCGCCGTCAATCCCACCGCCACCGCCTTTATCGGCCTGTCGCTGCTGCTTTTTGTCGGGCGTGCTGACTTGGGATGACGTACTGAAGGAAAAAGGCGCGTGGGATACGGTGGTATGGTTCTCCGCGCTGGTGATGATGCCTCTTTCTTGAACAAGCTCCGGCCTGATCGGCTGGTTTTCGGATATGCTGGGCAACGGCATTAAAAATACCGGCATGGGCTGGGTCGGCGCGTCGGCCTTTGCTGCTGCTGATTTATATGTACGCGCACTATATGTTCGCCAGCACCACCGCCCACATCACGGCGATGCTCGGCGCGTTTTTATGCCGCAGGGGCTGTTTTTGGGTGCGCCGCCGATGGCTTTCGGCCTGATGATTGCCGCCGTATCCAGCCTGATGATGACGCTGACCCACTACGCCACCGGCACCGCGCCCGTTATTTTCGGTTCGGGTTATACGACGCTGGGCGAATGGTGGAAGGCAGGTTTTGTGATGAGCGTGGTAAACCTGCTGGTGTTTGTGGTTGTCGGCGGAATATGGTGGAAAGCTTTGGGTTGTGGTAAGGCCGTCTGAAATCCGCTAAAACCAAAGCGCCGGCAGGGAGTATTTCTGCCGGCCTTTCCGTAACCTTGTATAATTTGCGTTGCAACCTTCCTTCAAACCTGCGCCATAGCGGATGAAGCCCAATCCGCCGTCATTGGCCGCACTCCGGATAATTCATGAATCACTCTGCCGACGAAACACGCAAAGGCCTGCTCTACGCCCTCGGCTGTTATGCCATTTGGGGACTTTTCCCGCTTTACTGGTATCCGCTCAACCACGCCCCTATCGGCGCAGACCAACTGTTGGCGCAACGCATTGTATGGTCGGCGGCGTTTGCCGTTTTGTTTTTGGCATTCAGCCAGCAGAAAGCCGATTTCTTCCGCGCATGGGGGCAGCCGAAAACCATCGCCTTGTTTGCCGTCAGCGCGTTTTGCATCGCCATGAACTGGTTGATTTACCTTTGGGCGATTACCAACGGTCATGTATTGGATGCCAGCTTGGGTTATTTTTGTCTCGCCGTTGTTCAACATCCTGCTCTAGTAGGCTGGTGTTTGGCGAAAAAAACTCAACCGCCGTCAGGCCCGCCGCCGTCGTATTGGCCGTGGTCGGCATCGCTTTGGCTGGCCGTACCCGTCGGACAAATCCCTTGGGTCGCCCTCCTACTTACCCTCAGCTTCGGCCTCTACGGGTTGGTGCGCAAACTCGCCCCGTTGGGCGCATTGCCGGGCTTGGTGTTGGAAACCCTCCTGATGCTACCTTTTGCCGCCGCCTATCTGCTGTATGCCGGTACGCACAGCGGTTTGGTTTTTGCCGAGTTGAACCTGCTGCAAAACCGCCCTGCTGGTCGGCTCCGGCATCGCCACCACCGTACCGCTCATTCTGTTTGCCTCTGCCGCACGGCGCATCCCGCTGTCCACCTTGGGCGTAATCCAATACGGTTCGCCCACGCTTCCAGCTTCTGCTGGGCTTGGTGCTGTTCGGCGAATCCTTCGACACCAGTACGCCCTCATCGGCTACGGCTGGGTATGGCTGGGGGGTGGCACTGTATTTCTCAGGCATTCTGCAAACAGGGCAAAAAGGCCGTCTGAACACTTTTCAGACGGCCTCTCTTTCAGTTAAGTCGATGTGGAACGCTGCGGCTTCAACAGCAAGATGCTGAGTATCACCCAACACACGCCAACCAAGACCAAAAATACCGACCATACGCTTCAAAATCAGTATGCCCCGCTTTACCGACCACTCGGCATAGGCCTGCCATTCGGCAAACTGTAAAAACCGTTTCGCTGCCGTTGTCGTCGTAGGCAATCTTGGTCAGCACGCTTTCATGATTCGTAACGCGGTACAATTCGGCATAACGCAGCGGCAGAATTTCTTCAGACGGCCTTTCGGCATTGTAGCGGCACAAAGGCGTGTCGTAATATCCGGTGCACGGCAAAACCTTCCATTGCGGCGGCTCGACGTCGGCCAGACGGGAAGCATCGTCCGCACGGCAGGACGGGGTTTTGCATAACGGCCTTTTCCGGCAGGCGCAAAGAAACCGACACCATGGCCGAATCGTTTTTCCTCATCGTAAAACTGCTCCCTGCGCAATACCGTATTCTCATAGCGTTCGACTATACCCAGCAGTGAGCCGTCGGCATATACGTCGCGCAATCCGAACCATTGTCCCAAAACGGTAACGGCCAAGGCAAAAACCGCCCAGCAAGGTAAAGAGCCAAATGGCGGGGGCGGGCAAACTTCATAGCCAACCGCTCCGAGGCCGTCTGAAAAACAACGGGAGCAACCGCAACATATCGTTTCAGCCCTCAAAACGGCTCGATGGCGGTGATTTCGCCGCACGCCGCCGACAACGCCTCCGATAAAACGGCGAAAAATTCCCGACCGTCGCGCGTAGCCAGCCATCAGCGCCCTGCTCCGCAAAAATGATAGCCGCCGCTTTTGGCCGCAATCCACAATTCCTGATTCGGCGTGTGGCGGTTGACGATAATCTGTGTGCCGTCGTCCGCCTCTATGGTTAAAAACATTGCCGCTGCGCTGGCAGTCGAAATCAAACCCTGCTCGTCGATTTGGTCTTCAATCATAGGCAAACAGGCCGTCTGAATGCTGCACAAAAATTCGCTTTCGGTCATCATGATCGGTTAGATTGGGTTAAAATGGCGCATCTTGCCATATTCAAAGCAAAAAAACCATGAAAACACCTTTCACGTAGCCGTCGCAGCCGCCTTACTGCTCTCCGCCTGCGGCTCAAAGGCAGCCTCTACCTGCCGAAAGAGTCCGACAAAGCCAAATTCGGCGCGGTGCAAACCGGCCTGCAACTCGAAAAACCAACCCATCACCATCCAACCGGAAGCCGAATAAATGTCCTCCACTGCGAAAACATCAGCTACACGGAACTGGCCGAACGCTTCGGCACGCCTTTATATGTGTACAGCCAAGCCGAACTTGATTCGGCCTTCGCCCGATATCAAACCGCCTTTGCCGCACTCGACCCCTTAATCTGTTATGCCGTCAAAGCCAACGGCAACCTGAGCGTCATCCGCCGTTTCGCCGAACTGGGCAGCGGTTTCGACATCGTATCCGGCGGCGAACTCGCGCGCGTCCTGGCGGCGGGCGGACGGGCGGACAAAACCATTTTTCCGGCGTGGGCAAAAGTGCGGCGGAAATCGAATTCGCCCTGAAATCAGGCATCAAATGCTTCAACGTCGAAAGCCTGCCCGAACTCGACCGCATCAACGAAATAGCAGGCCGTCTGAAAACCGCCGCCCCCGTCTCCCTGCGCATCAACCCCGATGTGGATGCGCAAACCCTATATCTCCACCGGCCTGAAAGCCAACAAATTCGGCATCGCCATGGAAGATGCCGAACGCGCCTACTACGCCGCATCCCTGCCGCACCTGAACATCATCGGCATAGACTGCCACATCGGCTCCCAACTCATCAAACTCGAACCGCTGGTTTGAAGCCTGCGAACGCCTGTTGCCGCTCATCGACAAGCTGGCCGCAAACGGAATCGGCCTGCAGCACATCGACTTGGGCGGCGGCGTCGGCATCGTCTATCAAAACGAAGAAACGCCGGATTTGGCCGCCTACGCCGCAGCCGTGCAAAAACTCTTGGGCGAACGCAGCCTGAAAACTGATTTTGGAACCCGGTACCGCAGCCTGGTCGGCAATGCGGGCGCACTGCTGACCCGCGTGGAATTCGTCAAACAAAACGGCGACAAAAAAACTTCGTCGTCGTCGATGCCGCCATGAACGACCTGATGCGCCCGGCCCTCTATCAGGCCTACCACCACATTGAAAACGCCGAACCGAGTCCTGTTGCGCCGTTTGCCGCCGACATCGTCGGCCCGATTTACGAAACCGGCGACTTCTGGCCAAAGACCGCATGATTTCGGCTCAGGCAGGGCGATTTGCTGGTCGTCCGCAGCGCGGGCGCATACGCTTCCAGCATGGCGGGCAACTGCAACACCCGCCCGCGTGCGGTAGAAGTGCTGGTCAACGGCAACGAGGCCAAAAATCGTTCGCCGCCGCGAAACATTGGAAGAAATGCTGGACAACGAACGGGATTGCCTGTAACCCTGTGGGACAGATTCAGCCAATGTGCCGTCCGACCGTGAAACACACCATCACGCAAAAAGGCCGTCTGAAAACCGAAAATGGCTTTCAGACGGCCTTTTGCAATATTGGAAACGAAACCCGCTTCCGAAAAATCATGGCCCCGCCGACAGGGAATCGAACCTGTATTTTTACGCTTAGGAGGCATACGTTCTATCCGTTGAACTACGGCGAGGACTTAAAACTTAGAAAAAACGAAGCGCAACGCTTAAATTTACATCACCCTGGCTACCGACACTTCCGCCAGCTGGCGCATGGCGCGGGTGGTCTCGTTATCGGGCAGCACATCCAAACAGGCTGCCGCTTTGCCCGCCGCCACCTTCGCCTGCGCGATGCAGTAAGACAGCGCATCGGATGCGGCCACATGGGCATGAATTTTTCAAAATAACTGCGATCGGCATTTTTGCAGTGCGGAGCGCACATCCGCCGCCGCCTCCTGACTGCCTTGGTTCATCAGGTAAATCAACGGCAAAAGTCGGCTTGCCTTCGGCCAAATCGTCGCCGACATTTTTGCCAATTTGTTCGGGGTCGCCGGAATAGTCCAGTACATCGTCAATAATCTGGAAGGCCGTGCCGACATACATGCCGTAATCCCCGCAACGCGGCTTCCTGCTCTGCCGAAGCACCCGCTAAAATAGCGCCAACCTGCGCCGCCGCCTCAAACAACTTGGCAGTTTTATATTGGATAACTTGCAGATACTGTGCCTCGGTAATATCGATATTGCCGATATTCATCAGCTGCATCACTTCGCCTTCGGCAATAATATTGGTCGCATCAGCCATCACTTCCAAAATCTTCATGCTGCCGGAGCCGATCCATCAACTGGAACGCGCGGGTATAAAAGAAAGTCACCCACCAATACGGCGGCGGCATTGCCGAATAAATTGTTTGCCGTTTTTCCGTCCGCGCCGCAGCTCGCTTTCGTCCACCACATCATCATGCAGCAGGGTGGAAGTATGGATGAACTCCACCATCGCCGCCAACGAATACAGTCCGTCGTTATCGCAACCCAACGCCCTGCCGGACAAAATAGTAATTACCGGTACCGCAGCCGCTTGCCGCCCGCACTGATAATATAAGTACCGATTTGGGAAATCAGTGCCACTTCCGACTGCACCGCCCGATTGATAACCACATCGACACGGCCCTAAATCGGCTGCTAAATTTTTGTTGGAAATAGGGCAGGGTTTTCAAGCATGACGGACTCGGCACGACAGACGGTTTTACAGAAAAAAACAAGCCCGCGATTATAGCATCAAAGACCGTCTGAAAAAACACTGCAAACATCCCGCATCTCCGCCCGCACACCAAAAACGCCGCCAAAGCTTGACGAAAACAGCCCCTTAGCAATAGAATGTCCCGTTTCGCGCATGATGCGCGGGAATTTTCTTTAAACCAAAATCCTTATGGAGTTGAGTATGTACGCGGTCGTAAAAACCGGCGGCAAACAATATAAAGTTTCCGTTGGCGAAAAAAATTGAAAGTAGAACAGATACCTGCCGAACTCGACAGCCAAATCGAACTGACCGAAGTTCTGATGATTGCTGACGGCGAGTCTGTAAAAGTAGGCGCTCCCTTTATCGAGGGCGCGAAAGTAACGGCAAAAGTAGTTGCCCACGGTCGCGGCGAAAAAAATCCGCATCTTCAAAATGCGCCGCCGCAAACACTACCAAAAACGCCAAGGCCACCGCCAGAATTTCACCCAAATCGAAATCGTGGCAATCGCCTAATTTTTTAAAACTTAGGAGTATTACAAATGGCAAGTAAAAAGCAGGCGGTAGCACCCGCAACGGTCGCGATTCAGAAGCCAAAACGCTTGGGCGTAAAAGCCTACGGCAGCGAACTGATTCCGCAGGTTCCATCATCGTCCGCCAACGCGGCACCAAATTCCACGCCGGCGACAACGTAGGCATGGGCAAAGACCACACCCTGTTCGCCAAAGTGGACGGCTATGTTGAATTCGCGGTTAAAGGCCGTCTGAACCGTAAAACCGTCAGCGTCCGCCCCTACACCGGCGCAGAAGAATAAACAGACGTTTATCTTAACGCAACCCAAAAACCCGCCTCATCAGGCGGGTTTTATATTTGGCATCACCTCTCCCCTATCATTTCAACTGTCCGACAAACAACGATGCCATCAGCAAAAAGAGACAGAATGAGACCATATCAACCAGTACACAATGCACTTGATGAAGTGGAAACAATAACACTGGACTTGATGGATTAGATATTTGATACTCGAACAAAGGCCGTCTGAAAGATTCCATAGGGATGTTTCAGACGGCCTCATCGTGAATAAAAACTACAGCTTGCTGAGACCTAAACCAGCGGCTTCATACTAATCATAGTAACCGGCATGGGAAAAATGTGGGTAAGCTGCTGCCGATACGGATTGCCGCCCCTTTTTAGGCTGCTGCGCGTCAGATTCGTCAGGCTGCTCGTCTGGCGTTTCGAGCGCGCACCGCATACCACAACGCCGCCATATGCTTGCACGCCCAGCCATAAGGACAATCGCAGCCCCCGTCCCTTAATGTACAAATCACTATCCAGCTTCAGCCATACCCGAATAGTTTTTCCGAACCGCACACCTCCGCCCGATAACGCCCTGCAGAGGTTTTTGGACGTCGCGAACCTTACCCTGCTGAAAAATACAACAGGCCGCGTTCGGCGATATGGGGCGGGAACAGGTGGAGTCGGATGGATACCGGACATGGTTGGTTTCCAAGAAGTTGTGTTGAAACATGGGAAGTTTACTGGTTCGGGCGATGTTTGGGGAGAGGGTGGCAGGAATTCTTGTTTTGCGAAGTGGAAAAAGGTCGTCTGAAAATGGGGTTTCAGACGACCTTTGGGAAAGTGGTTATTTTCATAACAACTTAAATTATTCTAATGTGTCACAATCTTTAATTCTTGCTTTTTAATCTATTGAATAATGGTTTTAACTGTTTTCTAATTTGCTTTGATTCCATAATCCAAGCTGCTCTTTACCATACGAAACAAAATTTCGTTTACCAAGATGAGAATATGTTACAAATAATTTATGTTTAAATATTTTTCTTTTCTTTACCGTTTAGTTCTCTTATTTTGTTATATTTTCTTTGTGTTTGTTTTGCTAAACTAACTCCACGCTTCATTTTTGAATATTTTGTAAATGCTGCAGGACGAATAGTAATTGATTCATTCTTTAGTATAAAAACCAAGATATTGTAATTTTTGTCATTTGTAATTTTATTTTTCTTGATCAAATTTAAAGTTAACTATCTCTGTCTTCTTTTTCATTGATGTCTAATTTTAATTTTTAATTTCATTTTTTGATAAACGTACGGATAATTTCTAATTTATCAGAAGGTATAATACACAAAATATCATCACAATACCTCATGTACAGTCCATTTTTCTTGAATTATATCTTGAACAATTATATCAAAATCAATCATGTAAATATTTGATAATAATGCACTTATTGGAGATCCTTGTGGAATACCTTTCCCCTTTCCTTTGTTGGAATAAATAACTTGATTACCTTTAAGTAGTGTATCGTTAAATTCATCCCTAAATTTTTCTAAACTCTTCAGGTGAGCAAATTTGTTTTCTACTATTGCTTCTAGGTGTGTGAATAGATATACCAAATTCTTTAAATGCAATTTCTTTTTTTAATAATTGAATATTGAGTTATTGCCTTAAAGACTGCAAAAATGGTCAGGAGGTAATGTATCATTTGAAATTATTTTCTTCCATTTTTCTTTTAATATATTATGGTCTATGTTTCCAAAAATTTGATACATCCAGTGCTATCACTGAACAGTTTTTATGTTTTAAAAATATAATCAAATGCATATTTCGCAAATTCAATATTACTTTTCCCTAACTTTCTAAAAGCTAATACAGAATTATTGATACTAGGATATTTATTTTCTATTAGATTTTCATATTTTTTTCATTTAGAATATGAGTGTAATAGCTAAATATATAGCTATCTTTATGAGATGCATATGCTATTTCTCTTTCTTTTGCATCTCTTTTAAGTTCACCATTTTCTTTCTTAACTTTTGGCATGGATAAAGTACAAGATAAAAATGGATAAAAACTATGAGTAACAACCTTCTTAGGAGATGTTACAAGAGAAATAGCTTGTCGTGAATTTATAGGAGAATCAAAATGCAAATACCCTCTGCATTTATACCAAGATGGATTAGATGTGCTCATAAAATTGAACATGTTTTAAAGATTAGCAAAACTAGGAGCTTAGGATTGCGGTAGTCCCTAATTATCAGTTCAGATAATTAACAGCCCCTAGTATAGCAAAGCACTTCTAAAAAGCACCGTTTACATAATGATGCATGACTTACAACTTTATGAGACCGCGTGATATGCTAAAGATGAGTTATACTCAAACAATAACTATCAAGGATGAAAATATGACAATAATCATCATACATTTCCTGTGGATAGCCCTGTCTTGGTTGGCGGCAAGTTTCCAAGCCTACCTTGACCTTGACAGTCTGCTGAAGTCCCTGTTCGCTCAAACTAAACAGGCATTGTAATTATAACTCATTTAGCGTAAATATGTAAATGGAACTGCTTAACGAGTTTGGTATTTATCTAGTTTTCTCCCACTCCCTCACCAACCTCTTCACCGACACCGGATACGGTGTCTTCAATTCCTGCGCAAACAGCGACACTCTCAATTCTTCAATCATCCATTTTAAACGCGGCGAGGTCGTCTGAAACAGGGTTGTCCTTGTTTCATCAAGCCGTCGGTTTTTCCTGCCACATTTGTTCCAGCTCTTGAATATCGGCTTCGCGGGCTGCGTCGCGGGCGGGGTTCCCGCTGTATTTTTCGAGGCGCAGGGTCATGGCTTTGAGGTAGATGGGGAGGCGCGGCCATTGTGCCCACGGGGTATGGCTGGCGAATCCGGGGGCAAGCAGGGTTTGCAGGCGTTGGCGCAGGAGCTGGGTGAGCGGGTGTTTGCCGAGTTTGCCGTTCAGTTCGGCGTAGGCGGCGGCGGTTTCCTGCAGGTAGCGGCTGAGGGCTTCTTTGACGGCGGGCAGGCGGCTGCGGGCGCGTTTGATTTGTTCTTTGAAGGCTTTTTCGTTGCGCGGCAGCTCGTCTTCGCCGATAAAGGCGCGGTCGCGAGACGGCTTGGGTGAGGTCGTCGCGCAGGGTGTCGGCGTTGATGTGTTTGAGCAGCATGGCGGCTTGGGTGAAGCCTTGGATGCCTTTGTTCAGGTCTTTAACTTGTTCTTTTAGTTGCAGTTTCATGAGTTCGATCACGCCTAATCTGTGGGCTTGTTCGGCGGCGTCGGATGTGTCGAACAGGCGCAGAGCAATGCGGTAGTCTTTTTCTTTTTGCAGGCCGAGGTAGCCGGTGAGCTGTTGTTTGCCGCGGGCGGAATTTGATGGATTCGGGCAGGGTGCCGATGTCCCATGCGGTAACGTTGTCGCGCTCGAATTCTTGGGTGTTGTCGCGGAAGGTGGTGGCGGCGGCTTTGCCAAGTTGTTGTTGGATTTGGATTAAATCGCGCCCCATGGCTAATTCTTGCCCGCCGTCGTCGATGATGCGGAGGTTGAAATAGCAGTGTTCGGGCAGCCTGAACGAGGCCCATTCGTCTTGGTTGATTTGCTCCAGTATGCGGATGTCGCCTGCGGTTTTGGCGATGGCTTGGGCGAGTTGGGGGCAGGATGGGGGCGTTGCGGTCGGGGTTTTGGCTTAAAAATTGGGTGATGAATTCGGGCACGGGCACGCAGATGCGGCGGATTTGTTTGGGCAGCGCTTTGATTTGCAACTGGATTTTTTCGCGTATCATGCCGGGCACGAGCCATTCGAGGGCGGCGGGGCTGATGCGGTTGAGGACGGTGAGCGGCAGGGTGAGGGTAACGCCGTCGAGCGGGTGGTGCGGCTCGAAGCGGTAGCTGAGTTGGAATTTGCCGTCTGCGGTTTGCCAGTGTTTGGGGAATTGTTCTTCGGTGATGTGCGCGGCGGCGTGCTGCATGAGGTCGTCGCGACTGAGAAACAGCAGGCGCGGGTTGTCGCGCTCGGCGGTTTTGAGCCAGGCTTGGAAGGTGCGGATGTCGGCGAGGGGTAGGGGTTTCAGACGGCCTTTGGGGGCAGGCTGCTTTTTTTGGGTTTGGGGTCATCTGAAACGTTTTTGTAGGGTGTGTGAACTCGGTTCACGCACGCGGTTATCCTTTCGAGATTTTAGGACATCTGCTGCATCCGCTCGTGCTAATAAGATGAGTTCGCCGGCAGTCTCAGCATCAGGGATAATGCACCAAGCCTGCTTCGTCAAATTGTGCTATCACGCCGCTTTGTAATGTTGCCCATTCTTCGGCGGAACCGATGGACGGGTCGCATTGCTGATCGGCAATCAAGGCAACGATTTTTGCCGTGCCATTGTTTGCTGTTGATCGTTACACGGTCACCCAGCAGTATCGGTTGACCGTCGGCGTAGCATAGGGAGTTTTCAGGTAGCCTTTTGAGCTTTTGGGTCGTCTGAAATCGTTGAAGCTGCGGCACTCTGTTCCCTCTCCTGCGGGAGAGGGCTTGCTGTGGGTGCGGAAAAGTTGGTTTGTGCGGTAACTGTTTTGCCCTCTCCCAGCCCTCCCCACGGGGGAGGGGGCGGTTTGCTGAGGGTTTGCAGGACGCAGGTCGTCTGAAAAATGGTGGGGTATGGTTTTCAGGTAGTCTTTGAACTTTGGGGTCGTCTGAAACCGTTGAAATTGCGGCACTCTGTTCCCTCTCCTGTGGGAGAGGGTTAGGGAGAGGAGCTTACTGCGGCTGCGGAAAAAGTTGGTTTTGCGCGGCAACTGTTTTGCCCTCTCCCCAGCCCTCCCCACAGGGGAGGGGGGCAGGTGCTGCGGATTTGCAGGATGCAGGCCGTCTGAAACCGCGTCCGCCGTATAAAAAAATCGGGCAGTCGTTCGTGATAAAAACGCGAACAGCGCTTCGTCATCGACCAGCACGTCTTGCTTGCGCGATTTGTGTTCGAGTTCGGTAATTTCCTTAATCAGCTTTTTTTGTTGTGCACAAAAAGTCCGCTTTCAAGTCGCATTCCTGCGCCACCAGCGCGCTGCGGATAAAGATTTCGCGCGCTTCTTCGGGGGCGATTCTGCCGTAGGACACGGGGCGGCGCGGCAGGGACGGTCAGGCCGTAGAGCGTTACCCGTTCGCTGGCGATGACTTCGCCGCGTTTTTGTTCCCAGTGCGGCTCGAAATAATGGTAGCGGACGAGGTGCGGCGCTTCCTGCTCGATCCATTCGGGCTGGATGGCGGCCACGTCGCGGGCATAAAGTTTCGTTGTTTCAACGAGTTCTGCCGCCATCACCCATTTGGGTTTGGCTTTGAACAGGGCGGAGGCGGGGAAAAGGTGGAAGCGGCTGCCGCGCGCGCCGGTGTAGTCGTTGCCGTCAGGCGATTTCATGCCGACGTTGGCGATGAGGCCGGTGAGCAGGGGCGCGGTGGATTTGTTCGTAGCCCGCTTCTTTGGCGGCGCGGATTTTGGGCGCGGTGTTGTTTTTATCCAGTTGTTTTTTTGTTTGAGTTTGGCAGATAAGTCTTGGTCGCCCGCATTTTCAGACGACGTGAGCTGCCTGACTTCGGGAGGCCGTCTGAAAGCCGCTTCCTTGGTGGTCAAACCCATTTCAATCGCGGTTTGGGCAAGCTGGTGGTGTAGCTCGCGCCATTCACGCATCCGCAGGTGCGATAGGAAATATTGGCGGCACCACTGAACCAACTGTTTGTTGGACAAGCCTTTTATCGCGTTCGCGCTGGAAGCTGTCCCAAATATTCAGATAGGCAAGGAAATCGGACTGCTTGTCGGTAAAACGCTCATGCGCCTTGGCCGCGGCATCGCGCTGCTTCCAGCGGTACCGTTCGCGCGGGTCTTGAATCGACAGTGCGGAGGCAATCACCAATATTTCCGCCATGCAGTCGTGTTTCTTCGCCGCCAGCAAAATGCGCGCGATTTTCGGGTCGATGGGCAGGCGCGCCATTTTGTTCGCCGAGTTTGGTCAGGCGGTAGCGGGGAATATTGAATGAACGGGATTGCAGGCCGTCTGAAAAGGATTTGGGTTTCTTGCATGATGTGTTTCTGAAATGATGGTTTGAAATAACGGGCTGCTAAAGCTTAGTGGCAATTACTTTTTTTAGGGTTTAGCGTGCGGAGGCATTGTAGGAATATCGTAGATTTTAGGCAATGGGCTTTCAGACGGCCTCCTATAAGCCCAGACGGCATTTGAAAAAGGAAATGCTGCCAGATGTGGAAATGACACTGGGTTGGCTGGTCTGTCGTTATTTGAAATCCACCACCTGTTCAATCAAAAAGCCAACCGGAAAAATAAAAGGAGCTGTCCCAAATAATCAGGACAACCCCCATTTTCTAAATCGATTTAGGCAAATAACCAATGCAGTGCTTGCACGACTAAGATGGCATAAACAGCGGCAATCGCATCATCAAGCATGACACCCAATCCGCCTTTTAATCTGACTATCCGCCCATTTAACCGGCTGTGGTTTTAAGATATCAAACAGCCGAAATAATAAGAAGGAAAGTAACCACCAACCCAGCCCTTGCGGCACGCAGGATAATACGAGGAGCATGGCGACAAATTCGTCCCAAACGATGCCGCGATGATCATGTGTTCCCAATTCCCGGCTCAAAATATCGCAAATCCGAACCCCAAGCAAAAACAGGACAGCCGCCACAATCAGCAATGTCAGATGACTCATGCCCATGCCGAACAACAGGCCGGCAACAAAAATGGCAGGCAAGGTACCTACAGTACCCGGAGCACTTTTTCGTCAAGCCTGTACCAAATCAAAAACCCTAAAATACGGACTACACGAGCCGTCATCCATGACCATGACGGGATGACGGCGTTTTGAGTTTGCGACATAGATATTCCTTCCGTAAAAATGTTTTTTTCAGACGGCCTCATATACTCAATCTGCCGACAAACAATATTTTTGAGTATTGAGGAAAACGACGCTTCCAATTATAACTTTTTCAAGCCGCAAGACAATGACTATGGACAATATTCGCTTCTTTAAATCATCTTTATTAGAGGATTTCGAGTACAAAAATACGTTTTTAATTTTTCATACACCTCGTCATGAACATTGATACAGCCATTAGTCATAATTCGGTCTGCAACCAACGGGGATCGGATGCGTTCAATCGGCGCTCTGACGGCTTCAACGTCAAACACGGTGCAAGGCAAACAAAAAGTCTTTTTCTTGTTTGAAGCCAATCACGTCTCCGCCATAACCAGCTTTCTCCGTACTATAAAGCTGTAAATCAAATCTACCTTTAGGTGTCGTTTTTCCCAATCAACACAGGATGGCATTCCTTTGTATCGGCAAAAACATAATTCGGCCTTATCGGTATAGACAATTACTTTTTTTACTTTGCATAAAAGTATCAATGCTGCCAGAAGCGGAAGCAGCAACGCTCGCCCCTGACAGCATTAACAAGCATAAAAGCTTTTTAACATCAAACTGACCTATTGCCGAATTTTTCTGAGGAGCAGGCACTATTTCACGAATAATTACCTGAGGGCTCAGCTTTGGGCTCTTGGGGCTCTTTGGGAGGGCAAACCGCATCAGTAGGATAAACAGGATTCCAATAGAAACTCCGTGCAAATTTGTGTTTATCATAAATAACTTTATATTGGCAAGTCGTAATATCTGGTACGCCCGATGTATTATCTGGATCAGTACCTACGCCCGGAGTATAAAAATGGAACAAATAATCCCATTCGCGCACACCGTATAATCCTTCATCATAGTGAGGGCGGCCTAAGATTTTATACACATCATCCTTGGTCAAGCCGGGGCGCATTTTATCTAACTCTGCCTGGGTAGGGAAAGTGCCCCGGTTTTTTTATTAAATGTCAGTGAGTAGGGGTTTCGGAAAAACCGGATTATCTGTTGTGCCGTCGGCAGTAATCTTACTTTTGGTTTGCACAAGCAGACAGAAGGCAAACAGCCGCCAATGCAGCACCTGTTTTTTTAACCATGAAGTACTTATTTTCATATATTCATCCTTTTCAATTATCGATTTCAGACGGCCTCTAATCCTCTTACTGCCGTCTGAAATCGATTCTAACTAACTTACCACTGATAACCTACCGCAGCGGTAGCACCATAATGACCACGGGAATTACCTGTTGCAGTGCCTTTAATAATCCAGTTACCGCCATCAGAAATAGTGGAATAGCCGATTGCATAGCCACTTTCACCTCGATAAACACTGCCACCGACAGCCATCATGCTCTTACCGGGCAGATAAGCCTGAGGCAAACCCGCAACTGCCATCGCAGCAGCAGTACCGGCTTTGGCATCGGCAGCTACTTCATTAACTTTGTTTTCCAAAGCCGTGAAATTAGCTGTGTTTACTCCGGTAATTGAACCTAACGCTTGATTCAGCTGGCTGACATTAACCGCATCGGTACCGGTAGTACCCGCAGCAACATTGGTAATCTTGTTGCCGCCGTTGTTCAATCCGCCTGTTGTCAGGCTGACAGGATTGCCGGACGCCGGAGTGATGGTTACGCCGCTGCCGCTCGTAACAGTTTTGTTACCCGCCGCATCAGTGGTGGTCACGCTGGTTACGTTCAGGTTCGGATTCAAGGCCAACTGTGCGCCGCCGGCTACGGTGGTGCTGGTGATGTTGCTGTCGCCTTTCACATTGATGGTATCGCCCAGCTGGTAGTTGTTGCTACCGGTAGTACCGCCGAAATTGATGCCTTTGGCGATATTGGTCGCATTATTGGCAACGTTCTGGTTCGTAGCATGCAGCTGGCTGCCGTTCACCGCTTCTTTGCTGCCTGCAGCAACAGTACCGTCAGCCACGTTACCCAAAGTAACCGGTTTGGTCGCGTCTCCGCCCACTAGGTTCACCTTGTTGCTCGGGGTGCTGGTGGGGTTGCCTGATGCATCGGCATAGGTCATCGGGGTATCAAACTTAACGGTAGTCACACCATTGGTGCTCGTTACGTTGGCTACTGTACCTTGGCCGTTGGCAAAGTTAACGGTGTCGCCGTGGGTCACGAAATCTTTGTTCTGACCGTTACCTTGTACGGTAAAGCCGGAATTCAGTACGTCATTAACGGTAGCAGCATTGTTGCCTTTGCCTGCCAAATCGGTGCGGCTGTTGCCGACCGGGTTGGTTACGGCATTGCCTGCATCAGCCAGATTGCTCTTCACGTTAGCCAAAGTGGTCGGTGCAGTAGTGGAGCCTGCTGCATCCTGCATGCTGGCAATCACGTCACCGGCTGGAACTTCGTTGCCGCCTGTCGGTGCGTCATAGAATTTGCCGTCGGGTTGTTTGTACACTTTGCTGCCGTCAGCTTTGGTGTATACAACAGGAAGCTGGGCATCTTGCACCACAGATTGGGCATCTAATGCATAGGTGTACGTTTGGTTGCCGCTGGCATTGTCTATATCTTGTTTTACAGTCAATCCGTTACCGGCTGCAAAGGTTACTTTCTGACCGGGTTTGACGGTGGTAGGTGTAGCGTTGCTGCCGCTAGCTAAATTACCGCCCGCTGTGGCTTGGAAGCCGCTGTTGTTGATGGCATTAGCAATGTCACCTGCTGTCGCCAGTTTGTTGGCATCAGCAGCAGCCGGCGAGGGTTACTTTACCGTTGGCAACTGTCAATGGAGTGGTATCGGCTGCCACTGTGTAGGTAGTGCTGCCGTCCGCATTCTGCGTACCGTTAACACTGATACCGTTACCTGCTTTTTACTTTAGTGGTGGCTGCAGCTTTAGCTACTTTGAGCTGGTCTACATTAACCGCATCGGTACCGGTAGTACCCGCAGCAACATTGGTAATCTTGTTGCCGCCGTTGTTCAATCCGCCTGTTGTCAGGCTGACAGGGATTGCCGGACGCCGGAGTGATGGTTACGCCGCTGCCGCTCGTAACGGTTTTGTTACCCGCCGCATCAGTGGTGGTCACGCTGGTTACGTTCAGGGTTCGGATTCAAAGGCCAACTGTGCGCCGCCGGCTACGGTGGTGCTGGTGATGTTGCTGTCGCCTTTCACATTGATGGTATCGCCCAGCTGGTAGTTGTTGCTACCGGTAGTACCGCCGAAATTGATGCCTTTGGCGATATTGGTCGCATTATTGGCAACGTTCTGGTTCGTAGCATGCAGCTGGCTGCCGTTCACCGCTTCTTTGCTGCCTGCAGCAACAGTACCGTCAGCCACGTTACCCAAAAGTAACCGGTTTGGTCGCGTCTCCGCCCACTAGGTTCACCTTGTTGCTCAGGGGTGCTGGTGGGGTTGCCTGATGCATCGGCATAGGGTCATCGGGGTATCAAACTTAACGGTAGTCACACCATTGGTGCTCGTTACGTTGGCTACTGTACCTTGGCCGTTGGCAAAGTTAACGGTGTCGCCGTGGGTCACGAAATCTTTGTTCTGACCGTTACCTTGTACGGTAAAGCCGGAATTCAGTACGTCATTAACGGTAGCAGCATTGTTGCCTTTGCCTGCCAAATCGGTGCGGCTGTTGCCGACCGGGTTGGTTACGGCATTGCCTGCATCAGCCAGATTGCTCTTCACGTTAGCCAAAGTGGTCGGTGCAGTAGTGGAGCCTGCTGCATCCTGCATGCTGGCAATCACGTCACCGGCTGGAACTTCGTTGCCGCCTGTCGGTGCGTCATAGAATTTGCCGTCGGGTTGTTTGTACACTTTGCTGCCGTCAGCTTTGGTGTATACAACAGGAAGCTGGGCATCTTGCACCACAGATTGGGCATCTAATGCATAGGTGTACGTTTGGTTGCCGCTGGCATTGTCTATATCTTGTTTTTACAGTCAATCCGTTACCGGCTGCAAAGGTTACTTTCTGACCGGGTTTGACGGTGGTAGGTGTAGCGTTGCTGCCGCTAGCTAAATTACCGCCCGCTGTGGCTTGGAAGCCGCTGTTGTTGATGGCATTAGCAATGTCACCTGCTGTCGCCAGTTTGTTGGCATCAGCAGCAGCCGGCAGGGTTACTTTACCGTTGGCAACTGTCAATGGAGTGGTATCGGCTGCCACTGTGTAGGTAGTGCTGCCGTCCGCATTCTGCGTACCGTTAACACTGATACCGTTACCTGCTTTTACTTTAGTGGTGGCTGCAGCTTTAGCTACTTTGAGCTGGTCTACATTAACCGCATCGGTACCGGTAGTACCCGCAGCAACATTGGTAATCTTGTTGCCGCCGTTGTTCAGACCGCCACTGCTCAGGCTTACCGTGTTCCCAGGGTTCGCTAGAGTCGGCGCGGCAATGGTGATGCCGCTGTTGTCCAGCTTGGTCTTGCCCGTCTTCACGCTACCGTTGGCACCCAAATCAATGTCCCGGGCCAGCTTCGCCGTCAGCGTGCCGTTGCCGTCCGATACTACGCCGATATTGTTGTCCGTCAGCTTGCTCGGGTCGGTTGCGCCGCCTTTGATCGTCAGCATTTCACCCAGCTTGCGTGTCGAGGCCGTGCCGCTGTCGCCCGCAAAGGTGATGGGTTTCACCACTTCTGCATTCAGGTTGCTCAACGCAGTGCCCACATTGTCGGCTGCCGCATGGGTCGTGCCATCGGTTTTGGTGATGGTGTAGCTGGGCGCTTTGAAGGTGCCGTCGGTATTGACGCCCGCGCCGCCGCCCAGAGCAGCCGCTGCGCCTTTTGAGCTGGCTCACGTTTACTGCATCCGTATCAGCAGTGCCTTTGGCAACATTGGTAATTTTATCACCACCCACATCCAAAACCATTAGCGGTAGACGTCAGAACTGTATTATTTGTTGTATCACCCAAAAGTTATTTTTGGTAAATTCCACCTCATCGTTAGTAGCAATGCTTACTGTTTTTACCGGTTTGGGTAACCTTAATGTTTTTGCCAGCATCAACAGTAACAGTTTCACCGTTTTTAACTTTTTGTCAGATAGGTTTGCTAGGTTGAGTCTTATCTTCTGAAATACCGCCACCTGTTTGTGATACTGATAATTCAAATCCAGCCGCTTTTAATTGTGCAACATTGACTGCATCCGTATCATTTTTACCAGCAGCAACGCTGGTGATTTGACAGGGTAACGTCTGTGCCATCACCAACAGATACTGCAGCATGAGTAGCCTTCCAGGTGCTATTTTGTTTATTAGTAACGGCGTTTAATGGGTCACTGCCTTCTTCTTCTTTGTCTACATTGGCAACGCTATTTGAACCCAATGCCACACCATTACTCACAGTTACTTTTTGAACTGTTACCAATGGCAACTACATTTTCTAATGCTGTAGCATTAGTATAAAGCAACTGCTTCTTCACGGCTCTTGATACTATTACCTTGACCAGCAGGATTGGTTGTTGTCAGTGTTGCACCTTCAGCACCAATTTTAATTTTGTTACCAAAAACAACACTGTTTTTAGTTAAATTACCAACGATATTTTCATTACCAATCGCATAGTTGCCTTCACCACCAATAATACTGCGTTTGGAATTATCGTATAAATTCGGGTTGGCATGAGGTGCTGCCCAAGCGCCCGACATTTTTCCCATCTATAACTGCACCTGTACCCATCGCTGTACCTGAAACGGCATCTTTAGTAGCAACGGTCTGATAACCTAATGCAGTGCTGGTCAAACCTTCCGCAAAGCTAAACGAACCAATGGCTGTTGCCCTTTGCCCCTCCGCTGACGCCATCGTTCCTGCCGCCAATGCGCCATTGGCATTAGTATAGGCACGAGTACCCAATGCGGTAGACCAACCAACATTTGCTTCGGAATAAGAACCTACGGCTGTATTATTGTGCCCAGCTCCTGTTGCAGCGGTATTACCAATAGCAATACCATCTTTATCATCAGTCTTTGTATTTGCACCAACAGCAATAGAAGATATTCCTTTAGATGCACTTTCTATACCTATCGCTAAAGAGGTCTGCCCTTCAGCTTTAGCCTTACGACCAAAAAGCATTAGCATCCAATTCAGTCGCTTCTGCCTGATAACCAATCGCAATGGCAGTATTTTTGCCCGTAACCGCTGGATCTGTATTTAATTTTTGCACCACTACCAATGGCGATACCATATTGCGAACCGCCCACATCTGCAGCATTGCCAACGGCAATTGTTTTGCGTAGATGTACTTTTAGCATCGTTACCGATAGCAATTGCTTGCGGTCCCGAAGCCAATGCTTTACCCACAGCAACAGATGAAGAACCTGAAGATTCTGCTTGATTACCGATAGCCGTACTAAGATAGCCGGTTGCCTTAGTCAGATAACCATAAGCACTAGCGCCAGCACCTTCGGCACTAGCACTCACACCCACTGCCGTACCTTGCCCTTGCGTTGCTTTTGCCCCATCACCAATGGCCAAATCCGACTGTTTTTGCTGTTGCGTTCTGACCCATTGCAATGGTATTACCACCTTCTGCCCTAGCAAGGTTGCCAATGGCAACTGTATTTTTGATGCTGCTATTTCCACTGTCTCCAGAAACAACGTTGGTTCCCAAAGCGATGCCACTCTGCGAATATACTTTTGTACCTGTACCTGCTGCAAAAAGAATCCGCCCCAGTCGCTTCCGTTGTTGTTACACCCGCACCGGAAATGGTGATTGCATTTGTACCCGTACCGTCTTGCAAGTGGGCCGCCATGGCATGCCGGATAACAACATTCCCGACACCATAACCGGAGCCATCAGGTGCAGACCAATCCCGCCGGACGATTTTTCGCTGCGCGACTTCGCACCCTTTGCAGGAGAAATTTCAGCAACAGCCACCCATGTGTTTGTTGTTTCATTAAAAACAGTTCGATAAACTTTATTCACGTTTTATCCTCTCTAAAAAGTTTGTTGCCTCATGAATTAAATTATTCACAGCAACCAAGCATCAACCATCGCGCGTATTACTGAAGCTTTGGCTTTGGCTAAAAGTTAATCTTGAAAAGGGAAACTACTAGCAATTTTCATGCCAAATTTAGAATTGGCCAACCCCATACTCCAACCTTCCTCTTTACCTTTAACATAAAAATTAAAATATCGGCTTACGATATTTAATTTTAGATCAAATAAATTACAGGATTCAATAAGGCTTTTTCATTATACTCTTTTATCCTTCCTTTACCCTAATTGAATCTTTATTTCATTTTAGTCAACCTCACTTTTTGTATATTTACAACGAAATCAGCGGAAGAAAAAATGTCAGAAAAGGATTTTCAAAATGACACTTCCTGCCACCAAGCATATGAAAAATTCTTTTCAATCAACTTAAAAAGCAGGCCGAGACCTTTGCAAAAAGCCCTTCCCTCGACAGCCGAAACCCAAACACAGGTTTTCGGCTATTTCCCCTCCCAATCACTCCTAATTCTACCCAAATACCCCTTAATCCTCCCCGGATACCTGATAATCAGGCATCCGAGCCGCCTTTTAGGCGGCAACAGCGCACTCTAGCCTGTTGGCCGCTTTCAACAGGTTTAAACACATTGCCTTCAGATGGCTTTGCGCACTCACTTTAACCAGTCCGAAAATAGGCTGCCCGGGCGTAGCGGAATTTACGGTGCAGCGTACCGAAGCTTTGTTCGACCACATAACGGGTCTTCGACAAATATCGGTTGCGTTTGGTTTGCGCCTCCGTCAGCGGACGGTTGCGGTGGGCTTTGCGCATAATGCCGTCCTGCAGCCGATGCTCTTCCAGATGTTGCCGGTTTTCCTTACTGTCATAGCCTTTTATCGGCATAGACGGTCGTATCTTCGGCTATCCCTTCCAGCAAAGGCAACAGGTGGTTGCACTCATGGGTATTGGCGGGGGTAATGTGCAGTTTCTCGATATAGCCTTCCTCATCGGTGCGGGTATGTTGTTTGTAACCGAGTTTGTAGAGGCCGTTTTTTTCTTTGTCCAACGGGCATCTTTTGTCCTTACTCGGTGTGGTTTGGCCGCTGACTTGTCCTTCTTCATCGACTTCTATGGCCTGACGCTGTTTGCTGCCGGCGGTCTGAATAATGGTGGCGTCAATGACGGCGGCGGATGCTTTCTCTATTTTTAGGTTTTTCGGTCAGTTGGCGGTTGATCAGTTCCAGCAATTCGGACAGGGGTGTCGTCTTGCGCCAGCCAGTTGCGGTAGCGGCATAAGGTGCTGTAATCGGGGATGCTCAACTCGTCAAAACGGCAAAACAGGTTGAAATCGATGCGGGTGATGAGGCTGTGTTCGAGTTCGGGATCGGAGAGGCTGTGCCATTGTCCGAGCAGGACGGCTTTAAACATGGACAACAGGGGATAGGCGGGACGACCGCGGTGGTCTCGGACGTAACGGGTTTTTTTGACGGTTCAGGTATTGTTCGATCGGCTGCCAATCAATCACCTGATCCAACTTCAATAGTGGGAAGAGGTCGATGTGTTTGGCAATCATGGCTTGTGCGGTTTGCCGGAAGAAGGTGCTCATGGAAATCCCTAAATGTCTTGGTGGGAATTTAGGGGGATTTTGAGGGGATTTTGCAAAGGTCTCATGAAAATTCTTTTCAATCAACTTAAAAAGCAGGCCGTCTGAAAAATTTATTTCAGACGGCCTGTATTATCCGATTAAATTTAGCTGCCGAACACCTTAAACCGTCCTCCAACGGCTCGTAAGCTTTTTCAGCCGCCGGTGCTTGAACACCGCCGAACACCAGCTGTGCACGCAATGTCCATGAGTCGGGAATATCCCATTCGCGGGCAACATCTTGGTCGATTAAGGGGTTGTAATGCTGAAGATTTGCGCCGATACCCGCGGCGGACAAGGTCGTCCACACGGCGTATTGGTGCATGGCATCGGCATACTCGGCCCAAACAGGGAAATTTTCCGCATAGGGCCGGGGAATTGTTCTTGCAGGCCTTTTATGATGTTTTGGTCTTCAAAAATAAAACGGTTCCTGCAGCCGCCTTGAACATGGCCAATTTTTGCGCAGTCGGCTCGAACTGGTCGGCCGGAACGATGGCACGCAGGGCGTTTTCGGCAAACTGCCACAGTTTCTCGTGTTCGGTACCGAAAAGGACGACTACACGGGTAGATTGCGAGTTAAATGATGAAGGCGTATGTTTGACTGCATGCTCAACAATTTGTGCGGTTTCGGCAGCCGACAGGGGCAGTTGTTTATTCAAAGCATAAATGGAGCGGCGCGTTTCGGCAGCCTGCTGCAAAATTCGGTATGACATTTTGTCTTCCTTTCGTTTACTGGTACTGGGTATCGGTTTTGGAAAGCAGCCTGTTCGGCGGCTAGCACCGCCGCCGGCTGCGGAAAAAAACAGAGGAACTGGAAGTGATTGCTCTAACTCATATTATTATAAAATCTTCCTTATCGGATAAAAACGATTTCAATAAGACGGAATAATAGATAATTCTTTTCAGTAAATATATACTATGTTTATTGACGCAATATTTCCCAATAAGAAATCATGGATACTTTATTCAGCCTGAAGGTTTTTCGCGAAGTGGTTCGACAAGGCAGCTTTACCCGTGCCGCCGACAAACTCGGCATTTCCACTGCAATGACCAGCAAACACGTCAGCCATCTGGAAAACCATATCGGTGCTAAACTATTGCAGCGCAACAGCCGAAACCTGTGCCTGACGGAAGCCGGGGCAGAATACCACCGCGAATGCGGTTATGCGCTGGAAACATTGGAAACCGCTGCCGAACGCGCAGCCGGCGGAACGGAAAAACCGCAGGGGCTGCTGCGGGTTACGATGCCGATGTGGTTTGCCAACCACCATGTCTGCGGCTGGTTGGCCGAATACTGCCGCCTTTACCCGGCGGTATCGCTCGATTTGATTCTGGACAACCGCAAAAATCGACCTGGTGGCGGAAGGGTGGACTTGGCATTACGCGTCAGCAGCATTGACCTGCCACCCACGCTGATTGTCCGGTACGCTGAGCGAAATCGTTTTTATTTGGTTGGCGAAACGGAGTATCTGCAAAGGCACGGCACACCCTCCACACCGCAGGAAATCCCTGCCTACAACTTCGTCCAAGCAAGTTATGTCGATATGGAGCATATCAAAATCTCGCGTGACGGCGAACATTTTACCCTCGCGCCGAATTCGACCATTCGGGCGGACAATACGCTGATGGTACGGGAAATGGTTTTGGCCGGTGGCGGCTTGGGCTGCCTGCCCGTATGGACGGTCAAACGCGATCTCGACAGCAGTAGCTTGGTACGCCTGCTACCCGAATGGCGCATCCTTTCCGCCACCTTGTATGCAGCCTATGCAGACAGGGGCTTTTTGAGCGCGAAAATACGCAGCTTTTATCGATTTCCTGGTGGAGAAAATCAAGCAGGAGGCCGTCTGAAAGCGGCTTCCTATACAAAAGCAACGCCCTTCCGTTAGAATTCAGGCCGTCTGAAAAAAACCGTTGAAGGAAAACATCATGACCCGTATGGTTCATTGCGTAAAAATTGGGCAAAAGAAGCCCCCGGCATGAAATTCGCCCCCTGCCGAACGAGCTGGGCAAGCGGATTTTTGAAAACGTATCTCAAGAAGCATGGGAAGCGTGGACGCGCCACCAAACCATGCTGATCAACGAAAAACCGCCTGAGCCTGGCCGACCCGCGCGCGCGCAATACCTGGCCCAGCAGATGGAAAACTATTTCTTCGGCGACGGTGCCGACGCAGTGCAAGGCTACGTGCCGCAAGAGCCGAAATAAAAGACACCTTCGGCAAAAACATAAAAAGGCCGTCTGAAAACTATATTTCCGGTTTTCAGACGGCCTTTAATTATCTGCCCTTAAAGCCTTTCATTCGGCTTTGAGGATTTCCTCCCATTCCGGCGGCAGGCGGCAATTGTCGGACACGCCTTTGAACAGCGGTGCAATATCCTGCGCACGATATTCGCCCAAAGCCGTACCGACGGGTGTAACGAAAACGTTTGTCAAAATTGGTTTTGGCAAAATCGATAAACAAATCGACATAGGTTTTGATTTCTTCCAAAGGCAGCAGTTTCAATTGTTCGTCTTTCACCGGAATCGCCAAAGACTGCCCCTGCAAACCGAATCCTGCCCCATTTCCGCACCGTATTTCATCCGCGCGGTCAGAGCCGTGCCCAAACCGTGTTTGCCGGCCTTGTTCAGAACCGAAAACAAAAATTTCGTTATCCCGTATTTCATGCTTGATGGCCATAAATTTTCCTTTAAATTATTCCGATGCCGCAATATCTTTTATCGTTTTACCACAAAGGCAAACCGCTATTGTAAAATGATTCGGACAATCTGAATATTTGATATACATCATTCTTCCTTCAGCATAACCGATAACCCCGCCCCAATCCACCGCCGTTTCTCTTCAGACGGCCTCCCAACTGGAAAAACCCCTGCCGCCGGACTTATACTTGACACCTTATACGCAGACATTCCGTCCATCGTCGTGAACATCAAACATATTTGAAGGAGAACGCCATGCCTCAATCCAACCGCATATTATGCCGCGAACTGAGCCTGCTCGAATTCAACCGCCGCGTATTGGCGCAGGCGCAGGATGCGCGCATCCCCCTGCTTGAGCGGTTGCGCTTCCTCTGCATCGTCTCCTCCAACCTCGACGAATTTTTGAAGTACGGATGGCCTACCTGAGGCGCGAACACAAACGGAATCCCGGCAAAATCCTCGACAGCGGCATGACGCCCGCCGAAACCCTTGCCGCCGCATCGGTTGAGGCACACCGCCTGATACACGAACAATACGACCTGTTCAACAACGAACTGCAACCCGCCCTGAGCCGCGAAGGCATCCATTTTTTACCGCCGCCGCAACTGGACGGCGGAACAGCGCGCCTGGATAGAAGACTATTTCGACCGCGAACTCTGGCCGATACTCACCCCCGTCGGCCTCGACCCCGCGCACCCTTCCCCAAACCATTGAATAAGTCGTTGAACTTCGCCGTCGAACTCGAAGGCAAAAGACGCATTCGGCCGCTCTTCGGGCATGGCCATCGTCCAAGCCCCGCGCATCCTGCCACGCGTGGTCAAACTGCCGTCTGAAATCTGCGGCGGAGAAGAAGGCTTCGTCTTCCTGTCGTCCATCTTGCACGAATACGTCTACCGGCTCTTCCCCGGCATGGAAGTGAAAGGCTGCCACCAATTCCGCCTCACGCGCGACAGCGACCTGACCGTGGCGGAGGAAGACCTGAAAAACCTGCGCGCGGCCATCCAAAGCGAGCTGCACGACCGCGAATACGGCGACGGCGTCCGGCTGGAAGTGGCGGAAACCTGTCCGCCCCACATTTACGACTTCCTACTCAGCCATTTCAAACTCAAACCCGCAGACCTTTACCAAGTCAAAGGACCGGTGAACCTTGTGCGCCTGATGTCCGTGCCCGACATGGTGGAACGCCCCGACCTCAAATACGCCCCGCGCAGCGTCAGCCTGTCAAAAATGCTGAAAAAAAGACGAAGGCGTACTCGAAGCCGTGGCCCGGGAAGATATTTTGCTGCACCATCCTTACCAATCGTTCGAACCCGTCGTCCGCTTTATCCGCGAAGCCGCGAGTGACCCCGCCGTCGTTGCCATCAAAATGACCATCTACCGCACAGGTACCGACTCCGAACTGGCCAAGGCACTGATGAACGCCGCACTGGCGGGCAAGCAGGTAACGGTGGTTGTGGAATTGATGGCGCGTTTCGACGAAGCCAACAACGTCAATTGGGCGCAACGGCTCGAAGACGCGGGCGCACATGTCGTATACGGCGTATTCGGCTACAAAGTCCATGCCAAAATGGCTTTGGTCATCCGCCGCGAAGAAGGCCGTCTGAAACGTTATGCGCACCTCGGCACCGGCAACTACCACCAAGGCACTTCGCGCATCTATACCGATTTCCGGTCTCCCTCACCGCCGACGAACAAATTACCGCCGACGTGAACACTCTGTTTATGGAAATCACCGGCCTGGGCCAGCCCAGCCGCCTGAACAAACTCTACCAAAGCCCGTTCACCCTGCACAAAAATGCTGGTTGCAGGCATCCGCCGCGAAGCCGAACACGCCAAAGCCGGCAGGAAGGCCCGCATCGTCGCCAAACTCAATTCGCTGATCGAACCAAACATCATCGAAGAACTTTACGCCGCCAGTGCGGTACGGCGTACAGATTGATTTGATCGTACGCGGCATGTGCGCCCTGCGTACTGCAAGTGGAAGGCCTGTCGGAAAACATCCGCGTCCGCTCGATTATCGGTACCGCCAGCTCGAACATTCGCGCGTTTACTATTTCTACAACGACGGCGCGGAAAAACACCTATATATCGAGTGCCGACTGGATGGGGGCGCAACTTCTTCCGCCGCATAGAAACCTGCACGCCCGTAGAACATCCGAAACTGAAAGCCCGAGTTATCCGCGAAGGCCTGACCCTGGCCTTAAACGACAACTGCCAAGCCTGGCTAATGCAGCCCGACGGCAGCTATATCCGCGCGGAACCGGGAGAAAACGGGAAAGTATGCAGTTCGCAGGAAATCATGTGGCAGGAATGCGCCGGCATCTGAAAGCGGCCGTCTGAAAAATCCTAGGCAGTGATGAATGAGGTTCAATCCAAAAAGCCATGACAATAAAGGTTAATCCGCCGTAAAGGCAGGGACAACGTTCAGCAGGGCAGCGCGCGGCCTATCAAGCTCCCCGCTCTCTGCGCTTCATCAGCCGAAGGGCGGGTATAGGCCCTGTACCCATCAACGAACAGGCGGCATCACAATGCCGCCTGTTGTCATTTCAACCTCACATCTCTGTCGGAAATAGCCGGTATTGATGCCCGCCCAATATCGGCATATCAAAAATTTTGCTTTTCTGCCATACCGTATTTTTCAGACGGCTTGACAGAAATTTTCAATCACACAAATTCACTTTTGTCTTATTTTTCCATTCAGCGGTGCATTATTAAAAACCAAAAGCGGTTAAATGTTGCAAAAAACAATACAATCTTCGTATTTTTATTTATTTTGCCTTTTTTTATTCATCACGTACTTTATAATATTATTTTTTTCCTTTTGTCATTTTTGAGGCCGCACTATTACTATTGGTGTATAGACTTTTTACATTTCTCATTCTGATTTTTGATACAAATCAAAAAGTGATGATATAGCAATCATTAAAATACGAAATATATCTTAGTGAACACTCATTTAAATAGTTCTATTTAATTGTATTGAATAGATTATTTATTATAATGCTTTATTAATGATTGACTCCGCCACAAACCGTCTATTCAGAGGAGACTGTAATGTTAAAAGAAGTATTAAATGATGCTTTGAACAACCTTCATGCCGAATCAGGCGCACTGACTTCCTCAGCCATCGTTTCGATTGACGGCTTGCCGATTGTCAGCGTATTGGAACGGAACATCGATTCAAACCGCGTCGGCTCGCTTTCTGCGGCATTGTTGTCCTTGTGCGGCCAAACCGCCCGCCTGCTCTCTTGCGGCAATTTCAATCAAATGACTTTGCAAGGCCAGCAGGGGTGAAGTGCTGCTGATGCAGATCAGCGATGATTTGGCACTGGTCAGCACGACCAAAGCAGGTTCGCGCATGGGCTTGGTGCTGGTTCAACTGCGCCGTACGGTAGAAGAAATCCGCCGGCACTTGGGCTATATGGAGTCGGCAGCATGAATCCGCACATTTTTATCGGCAATCCGTCCCAGGCCTTTTTCCCGCAGCAACAGGCATACCGCGAATGACCAATCCTATATTTTTGGATGAGGAAGTCGAATTTCCCGACGGCAAATTGATTACTTCGCGCACCGATTTGAACGGCATCATCACTCATGCCAACGAGGGCTTTCGTGACCATGAGCGCATGGAGCCGCGAGGAGTTGATCGGCCAGCCGCACAGCATCCTCCGCCATCCCGATATGCCTAAAGCCGCATTTGCAGATTTGTGGCATACCGTTTCCAAAAGGGGAAAAATGGCACGGTTATGTAAAAACCTTCGTAAAGACAGTAGCTATTATTGGGTTTTACGCCACTGTAATACCCAATATCCGCAACGGCAAAATCGAAGGCTACACTTCGGTCAGACGCAGGGCTTCCGCCGCTATGGTTGCGGAAATCAGCGATTATTATCAGCAGCTTTGCGCGCAGGAAAGAGATTAGCTATGTTGCAATTTACCATCGCTCCCGACTATCTGCCTTCGCATTTTCGGCACTGGTATCTGCTCGGAGACTTCGTCCGCCGTGAAATGAACTGCACCATCCACCTCAATATGCCCGGAAATTCGGACGAACTGGCCGATACTTTGGCCGGACAACAGGACGGGATGGCATACGTCAATCCGTTTTCCGCCTCAAAGCTGATTCGCGAGCAGGGCTGGATACCCTTATTGAAACCTGCCTGCGGTTCGGATGAAATGGTTGCCGTCTGCCGTTCGCATTCGCCATACAAAAGCCTCCGCGACCTTAAGTCCGGCTGCAAAATCTCTTTTTCCGATAAAGATATGTATCTGATCGGCATGAGATTGATGGAGGGTTTCGACCTGAACGAACACAACACCCTGACCTTCGCGGAAAAATTCGGAAGAAGCGGTTTTTATCCGCTGTCTTCCACAAACGTGCCGAAATCGGTTTTCTGATGGCGGAAACATATGACAATCTGTCTGATTTCGGCAAACGGCTCTTCCGCCCCATCATCCGCAGCCAAATTGACGATATGCACCACGTTATGCTGCTCCATCCGAATTCTGCGGCGCGGGCGGAAGAAGTGAAAGCGGCATTCATCAATTTAAATCTTTCATCCGAAGGCCGTTCGATTCTGGAAGAGTTCCGCCACTCCAAAGGGATTCGCCGCAACCGAAGCGGAAGAAGTGGAAAACATGCTGGATTTGCTGCAAACGCTGGAGGATTAACCTTCGGCCGGCAAATAGTGGAGAAATTCCGACAATAAGAAATGAGGCCGTCTGAAAACCTGTGGCGACACAGTGTTTTTCAGACGGCCTTTAAACTATAATAGAGCAGATTCATTTTAAATCAGGACCATCACCCCAAACCAAGGTGCGGTGATGCAGTGCGTACCGGTTTAAAGTCAATCCGCTGCACTCAGCACAGTTTTTTTGTTTGACCGGCAGCTTGATGTGCGGTTTTGCCGCTTTTAGGGTTGCTGCGGCTCAGGCAGCAAGCCCAGCTCACGTTGTTGCTGCTCGCTCAACAAATTGCTCCAATCGCCCGATTTGTACCATTCCGGCCCGTCCAATTCGCACGGGTGCTGAATGCGTTCGCAGCCGTTGCCGCATTGCAGGTCTTCAGCCGAACAGTATTTGTCGCAGCCCCAGCAAATCCGCTCCGGGATGCTTGGGGTAAATGGGAAATTTTTCGCCATATTTTTCAACCTTTCGTCAAACTTGGAAATGATACGCCTAAAATGAATGTTTTGACAGGGCGGATTGCCGGGCAACCCAAATACTCGGAGGCCGTCTGAAAAAAACATTTTCAGACGGCTCCTCCGACCTGTTTGCCTGCGAACCGGTTATTTTATCCGCACATCGACATATGTGCTTTCATGCAGTTGTTGCAGCAACTGCCCTGCGGCCTGCTCGGCCTTCTGCTGCATGATGTATTGGCGGATGGTGTTGCGGCGGCGTTCCTCAGGCGTGCCGACTTCGCGGACATCGTTGAGTTTGATGAGGTGCCAGCCAAACTGGGTACGGACGGGACGGCTGACTTGGCCTTTTTCGGTTTCTGCACCGCGCTTTCAAATTCGGGCACCATCATGCCGTCGCCGAACCAGCCCAAATCGCCGCCCTGCGCCGCACTGCCGTCTTGCGAATACTGTCGCGCCAATTCGCCGAAATCACGGCCCTTTTCCGCCTGCGCGCGGATTTTTGATTAATTACGGTTTCGGCAGCGGCTACGGCGTTTTCTTTTTTCCGCCTTAATCAAAAATATGCTGGGCGCGGTATTGGCGCGGAGCCTCACCTTCGGGAATGGCAACACCCTGCTGCTGCGCCCGTGCCAATGCGGCATCGACTTCCGCCTCGCTGACGCGCGCGTTCTGCAAAATGGCCTGTTGCTGTACTTTTTGCGCCACCAGCGCGTCGGCGGTTTTGACGGCGCAGGGCGGCTTTGCTCAGGCCGTCTTTTGCGGCGCGGGCATAGAGTTGGTCTACGCTGATTTTCTGTTCGGCGGCGGCATGGGCGACGGCCTCGTCCACTTCGGCCTGAGTGGAGGCCAGTCCGCGCCGTTTTCCGGCCTGAACGATGAGGGATTGGTTAATCAGCTGGGCCAAAAACCTGTTGGCGCAACTCGTTTTCAGGCGGCCTCTGGGCGGCAGGCAGGCGGCGCGCCTGGGCAGCAGCCTGTTCGAATTGACGCATGGTAATCACGCTGTCGCCTGCTACGGCGGCAACGCCGTCTACGGTTTTAATGTCGGCGGCGGAGGCCGTCTGAAAAAAGCAGGCCAAAAGGGCGGCGGTTAGGATTTTTGGGGGTTTCATTTCACTACCTCGTTGGTTTTGATATAGCCCGGGATGGCCGGACGGGTGTGTCTTCGGTCTTACTGCCGATGTTACTCAGGTTTTTCAATTGCAGAGTCAGGAATGCGGCATTTTTGTAATCGGGTTTTGTTGCGTTCGATATTCCAGCCGGTTACATAACGCTGTGCGACGGCGGTCGCGCTCCAGCAGCCGCAGCTGCTTTTTGTATTCGAGTCCGGCGAGGATGTCCAGCGGTAAGCCCACGTTTAGGGCATAGTTGAAACGCGCGACGCCGTAAAGGTTTTGCCTGATAGGCCATTGTGCGGCCAAATCGATCTGACTGAGTTTGTCGCGGAAGTATGTGCCGTCGCTTTGCAGGTAAATCGGTTCGTCCCGACCGTATTTATAGCGCGCGCCCAATACCTTGCCGTCTTGCGGACGATAGCGTATGCCTGCGGAGGCACTGTCGAAACGCGACCGGTTTTCGTTGAAATGGACGGACGTGTAACCGCTGACGCTGCGGCTGATTTCGCCGTCGGCAAAAGCCACCCAGTCGGAACGGTTGCGGCTGCTTTGGGATATGTTGCCGTCTATCAGCACGCTGTCGTTTTTGAAATAAATTTCTGCCCGATACCGGCGCGCAGGCGTTCCGCGCCCGTGGCTTTGTCGAGATAGCGGGTTTGCAGGGCGACGCTGAGGCTGTTGGCCGCGTTGATGCGGTCGTGGCCGGAATAGAGGTTTTTCACGGAAAAGCTGTTCGTAGTTGAAGCTGTTTTCGGAGTATCAAAATTAGGGCAGGGTCGTTTTGCGACTTGGTCGGGATATAGTTGTAAAAGAGGCGCGGCTCCAAGGTTTGGATATGTTCGCGGTAGAACAGGCCGGTTTCGCGCTCCAGTGTGAGGCCGGTGTCGACATTGACGATGGGCAGGGGCGCGGCCTGCGCTGCGGCTGCTTTTTCCCATTGAAGCCGTCAAGGCTGTAATGGGTGTAGTGCAGGCCGACTTTCGGGCGGATGTAGCCCCAGTCGTTGTGCAGGTGGCGGCTGAAGGAAGGATAAAGCACCAGCCTGCCGCCCGCTTGTTTGCTGTCGTGTACAAAGCGGGTGTATTGGCCGTAGACGGAGAACAGGTTGCCGGCAAAGTTTTTTTCTGCCAGCGGTACGCTCAGGCGCGGCATGATGGCGTAAGGTTCGTCTTTGTAGCCGTCGGCATTGGCCAGGGTTTGGTATTTTTAACCGTCAATTTTTCCGGTCAGGGTTTCCCCGAGCACGTCGGTTTGGTAGTCCAACCACGCTTCACGGTTGAGGTTGACGTTGCGGGCGACGTCGGTGCGGTTAGTAGAAATCGCGGTAGTAGTCGTTGTCGGAAACCTGGTTTGAAATCCACCCGCCGCTGAAGCCCGCACCGAAACGGTGGTTGTGTTTCCATGCGGCCTGATAGCGGTTGTTGTGTTTGCTGCGTTTGTCGGACGGCATCCAAACCCCGTTTACCGTGCCTTGATAATCCGGCTGAAGATAACGGAATTCGCCGCCCGAGACGGATGCCGCGCGAGCTGATGATGCCCGTACTGACCGTAGCATCGTAATTCGGCGCAAGGTTGAAATAGTAAGGGACATCGACTTCCGTGCCGTTGGAGCCGACTTTCAGGGTCGGCACCAAAAGAGCCGCTCTTGCAGTTGCCGTTGAGCGGAAAAATCTATCCAAGGGGCATACAGCACGGGCACACCGTGGAAGACCAGCTTGGCATGTTTGGCCACGCCGACACCTTTCGCATAGTCGGCATCGATGCTGTCGGCACTGACGTACCAAGAGGCATCGCCTTTTTGACAAGTGTTGAACTGGGCTTCGGTCGGCGTGTAGCGGTTTTTATCCTGCAACCGCGCTTCTTTGCCCACGGCCTGCAGACGGCGGCCTTCGCGTTCGGTTTCAAGCCGTACCTCGGTCGCGCGGTACTGCCGCCGGACAGGTTGTAATCAACGTCGAACCGCGCACCTGCGATTCGCCGTCGTCCAGAATAAAGCCTTGATCGGCCTTTACCGTATCGGTTTTCTGGTTGTACGACACATGTTCCGCATTGACGGTCTGCTGATTGCGCTCAATGATGACGCCGCCTTTGGCCTCCACGCCGACATTGGTCTGCCCGCGCAGGGTCATCGGCGGTGATGCGGGTGTAATCGACGGGCAGCCCGGGTTCGCCGCTGCGTTGCAAGGGCGTTTCCGGCTCGGAGGCCGTCTGAACCTTGCCGTCGGCGCACGCCGAGACAGGTACTGCCCAACGGCAGCGTTTCCGCCGCCGCGCCCGCCGCAATCGCCATGCCGACCGACAAGGCCAGCGGTTTGACTAAAAATAAACGTGCCAAAGTATCACCTTAAACCGATTTTTGCCCGTTAAAATAGCGGCCATTTTAACCGTTTCCCCGTAAAACCGCCATGCAACGACAATCCGAACTGCAAAACTGGCTGCACAGCCTGTATCCCGACCGTCCTTCGAGCTGGCCTTTGCCGCCGCCGATGCCGACTTCCGCCGTTATTTCCGCGCTACTTTTTCAGACGGCCAAACCGTCATCTGTATGGACGCGCCGCCCGACAAAATGAGCATCGCGCCCTATTTGAAAGTGCAAAAGCTGTTTTTCCATGCTGAATGTGCCGCAGGTTTATCACGCCGACGAAACACTGGGATTTGCCGCGCTGAGCGATTTGGGCAGCACCACTTTACCTCGCCGCCATGCAGCACGACGGCAGCGGGGCGGCACATAAAAGCCCTGCTGTTGGAGGCGGTAGACGAACTGATTGTTTTGCAAAAGGCAAGCCGCCCCGATGTGCTGCCGCCTTACGACCGCGAAGTCATGCTGCGCGAAATCAACCTGTTCCCCGACTGGTTTGCCGCCAAAGAATTGGGCAAACCGTTCAACTTCAAGCAAAAAAACAGCTATGGCAGCGGGTTGTCGATGTATTGTTGCCGCCGCTCTTGGCGCAGCCGCAAGTGTTCGTCCACCGCGACTACATTGTCCGCAACCTGATGCTGTCTGCCAGCCAGTAAGGCGTGCTTGATTTCAAGATGCCTTATACGGCCCGATTTCCTACGACTTGGTATCGCTACTGCGCGATGCCTTCATCGAATGGGAAGAAGAATTCGTGCTGGACTTAGTCATCCGCTACTGGGAAAAAAGCCCGCGCCGCAGGATTGCCCGTTCGGTAAAGATTCGACGAGTTCTACCGCTGGTTCGAATGGATGGGCGTGCAACGCCATCTGAAAGTCGCCGGCATCTTCGCCCGCCTCTACCACCGCGACGGCAAAAGACAAATACCGCCCCGAAATCCCGCGCTTCCTCAACTACCTGCGCCGCGCCGCCTGTCTATACCGACCTCGCCCCGCTGTACGCGCTGTTGGTGGATTTGGTCGGCGACGATGAATTGGAAACGGGCTATACGTTTTAGCCTTTTTGTAACGGAAACAGCCTGTGCCGCCCAACGGTACAGGCTGTACAATCATTCCGTTCAAGCATCTTGTAATCCGATCTGTTCCGCTTAAAGGAAAGACCCATGCCCAAATACTCCGATATCTGCGCCGCCGCCCGTAGCCCAGCGATTTGGCTGCCGTGCAGAATATGGTTCAAGCTGATCCCCAAAGCCGTTTTTCACGACGGACAAATACGGCTTCAACGCGCTGCACGAAGCACTTGTTGCCGATAATTGCGGCAACGTCAATTTTTGAATTGGTGCGTTTTTTTGGTTCACGCGGGCTGCCCGATCAATCAAATCAGCAAAAGGCGAACACCCGCGTTCGCCGCTTTGGATAGCCGCCGAGTTCTGCCCCGACACCGAAATCATACAATTCTTAATCGACAACGGCGCGGATTTGTCCACGCTGGAATCCGATGGCACACATGTGGTGGACTGCATCGACAATCTCCAAGAACAAAAAAAGCCGTCCAACAACTACTCGGCACACTGACGGGGCACCCGCTGCCCGAACCGCCCCCGCCGCCTAAGTATCCCGAACAGCGTACCAATACCGCCACATGGCGTAAAACCACAGCCGCAATCAAAAACCTTTGCCCAACTGGAACGCGCGGGCATCATCGCCATACCCAACGCAAGCTACACTGTCGGCGAGTGTATTGCCGAATGCTTCGACAAGCTGGAACGGCAGCCCGACCGCAGCCGTTTTACGGGTTACTGCTTCTACACCGAGCCTAATAAAAAAACCGGGCAAGGGAATTCGGTTGTTTATACCTGAACTACGGCATGATTGCACAGGATGAAAGCGGTATTGCCGAATTGGCGGGCAACATCGTTTCCTTATTGCAGCAGCAAGGCTTCGATGCGGAATGGAGCAGCAATCCCGATGATTGCATCAATGTATGGTTGCAACCGTTTTACGCCGCCCTCAAGGATTAACCGCCAGCTTTACCGTTTTTCTTTCATGCCGTCCGCTCCCGACTTTTTGCATCGGCGGCATACGATGAAGGCCGTCTGAAAACAACGCTTCCGCAAGGAGGCTAAGTTTTTCAGACGGCGCTTTAGCTATGGTCCGGACGGTTTGTCCAACCCAAAAATCCGATTCGGGTTCAATTTATACGTGTTTCCTTTCAGAACGGTATCGGCAGGGATGGGCGGCAACGGTAACCGCATCCGCTTCGGTTATTTCCGTTTTTCCCGCTGCGAAGGCCGTCTGAAAGCCCGTTTTAACGCCGTAAATTTCGCAGAGGCGCGGCATTCTTGCGGAAGATGCGCTTAGACGGCCTGTTCAGACGGTAGCTCTTCCGCGCCGGCGAGGGTGTTTGCCCTAGCGGTTGTAGGCAAACAGGTATTGGTCGGGGAAGCGGCGTATCCAGTATTCGACATTGCGGTTGATGATTTCCGCATCGTGTTTTTTTGTCGCCGTTCAAGCTGCCTTGCAACGGTTCGACGTGTAAGACGAAGCCTTGGCCGGCGGGCAGGGCGTTCGCCGCAGAAAAACAGTGCGCGCACGCCTTTGACTTGCGCCAGCTTGCCGGCCAAAGTCATGGTGTAGGCGGGTCGGCCGAAAAAGTCCGCCCATACGCCGTCGCCGCCTTCTTCCGGTGCGGGAACGTGGTCGGGCAGCACGATGGTGGCCTCGCCCGCACGCAGGGCTTTGATGACTTGTTTCACGCCTTGGATGCTGGTGGGGGCGGTACGGCCTTTGCGCGCACGCGTCCCGGCTTGCATGACGGCATTGAAGGCTTTGATTTTCGGCGGTTTGTACATGGCGGTCAGCGGGAAGGGAAGCTGCTGGCTGATGTAGCGTCCGGCCAGGTCGTAGCTGCCGAGGTGCGGGGTAATCAGCAGCAGGCCTTCGCCCGCGTCCAGCGCGGCTTGGATGTGCTGCCAGCCGTGCACTTCGCGAAACAAGGTTTCGATGTCTTCAGGCCGTCTGAAAAAGGCCACGGGCAGTTCCAACGCGCCTTTGGCGGTTTCGCGCAATACTTTTTTTAACGGCGGCATCGTCCGCAGGCAGCCCGGCAATTTGCAGGGTTTTCGCGGATGCGGGCGCGGTCTTTGTGCAACAGGTAAAGGCGAGGCCGCCCCAGAAACCGGCCATGGCGTGCAGGCTTTTCAGCGGCAGGGCGGCAAGGATGCGGCAGAGGAGGAAGATTAGTTTTTGCATGGGGCGGATTGTAATGGAAAACGGCCGGGATAGGTTTGAGGCCGTCTGAAACTGTGTTTTCAGACGGCCTCTCTTTCAACTGCCTATTTGAAATTTTCGAATGCGCCGCCCAAGTCGAACAGGAACAATACGGTAAACCCGATCAGGTAAACCAAGCCGAGGATGGCGAGGACGTTCATGCCCGCCGTCAGCTTGTGGCGTTTGTCGTCTTTGACGAGGCGGTAGTTCAGCCAGGCGAACACGGGGGCGGCAACGAAGGCGGTAATCATGGCGAATTTGAGCAGCTCCGCCATCGCGCTGTTGAACCAGAAAAATCACCGCCAAGCCCGTACCTGCGACCCAAACGTTCCAGGCAAACAGTTCGAGGTTGCCCGTTTTGTCTTTACCGCGCAGCAGGCGCACCGGCTCGGCAATCGCGCGTGCGTAGCCGTCCACCACGGTAATCGTCGTGCCGTACATGCAGGCGAGGCGATAAACGCCACCATCGAGTCGCGACCAGTCGCCGATGGTAACGGCATACTATATTGATCAACTGCCCGACGTATTCGCCGCCCTTCATTTTGACCGCCTCGCCGTTGCCGTACTGCACATACGCGCCCAAGGCAAGGAAAACGACGGCCAGCACCGCGCTGGTGATGTAGCCGACGTTGAAGTCGAAAATGCCGTCGCGGTAGCTCGAAGGATTGAGCCGCTGCTTTTCCGTAACCCACAGCGAATTGATGGCCGAAATCTCAATCGGCGCGGGCATCCAGCCCATCAGCGCGATGAGGAAGCCCAAAGCGGTGAATGTCCACGGGGTAGGCTCGATGAAGTCGGGCTTCATCTGCATGCCGCGCGACATGGCGATGGCGGCCGCCGCAACTGTGGCAATCGTCAGGCTGACGATGATGATTTTGGAAACGTTGTCCAAGGCTTTGTAGCGTCCGCTCGCCAGGATAATCAGGCAGGAAGCCATAATCAGCGCGGCAATTGCACCGACGTTCAAGGTCAGCGAAGGAATGGCCATCTTCACGATGGCGGCGGTTACGACGGCCACCGCGCCCGCATTGATTGTGGCCGATGCCATGCACAAAATCAGGAATACCCACAAATAAACGCGGCTTTTTTTCGGCGCAGCCCTCAATCAGGCTTTTGCCCATGTCCAGCGTGTAATGCGCGCTGAAACGGAAAAACGGATATTTGAACAGGTTGGTCAAAATAATAATCAGCGCGAGCTGCCAGCCGTAAAAGCGCGCCCGCCTGCGTGGAGGCAATCAGGTGCGAACCGCCGACCGCCGCCGAAGCCATCATGATTCCCGGCCCCAGCGCGTTGAGTTTGCTCTGCCAAGTCGAAGCGTGTGTATGTTGTCCGGACATAGTATTCCCGCCTTTTCAGACGGCCTTTACAAAAAGCGCATTCTAACGCAAACCGAGATGTTTTTAGCTGTGCCGAAGTCCGGTTTCAGCTTCTTTGAAGCCGCACTTTCAGACGGCCTCAGCCATATATTATGCTTCGTTTTAAATATTTTTCGGATTAGATGCTTTTTATCAGGCAAAAACGGTGCTTAATACCCCAAACGGCGGATACGGCGGTTGAGACCTTTACCAAAATCCCCAAAAATCCCTAAAGTCCCACCAAGACATTTGGGGGATTTCCCATGATACACCTTCTTCCAGCAAACCGCACAAGCCATGATTGCCAAACACATCGACCGCTTCCCGCTATTGAAGTTGGATCAGGTGATTGATTGGCAGCCGATCGAACAGTACCTGAATCGTCAAAGAACCCGTTACCTTAGAGACCACCGCGGTAGTCCGCCTATCCCCTGTTGTCCATGTTTAAAGCCGTCCTGCTCGGACAATGGCACAGCCTCTCCGATCCCGAACTCGAACACAGCCTCATCACCCGCATCGATTTCAACCTGTTTTGCCGTTTTGACGAGTTGAGCATCCCCGATTACAGCACCTTATGCCGCTACCGCAACTGGCTGGCGCAAGACGACACCCTGTCAGAATTGCTGGAACTGATTAACCGCCAACTGACCGAAAAACCTAAAAAAATAGAAAGCATCCGCCGCCGTCATTGACGCCACCATTATTCAAACTGCCGGCAGCAAACAGCGTCAGGCCATAGAAGTCGATGAAGAAGGACAAGTCAGCGGCCAAACCACACCGAGTAAGGACAAAGATGCCCGTTGGACAAAGAAAAACGGCCTCTACAAACTCGGTTACAAACAACATACCCGTACCGATGCGGAAGGCTATATCGAGAAACTGTACATCACTCCCGCCAATACCCATGAGTGCAACCACCTGTTGCCTTTGCTGGAAGAGTATAGCCAAAGATACGACCGTCTATGCCGACAAAGGCTACGACAGTAAGGAAAACCGGCAACACCTGAAAGAACATCGGTTGCTGGACGGCATTATGCGCAAAGCCCAGCGTAACCGTCCGCTGACGGAAGCGCAAACCAAACGTAACCGATATTTGTCGAAAACCCGTTATGTGGTCGAACAAAGCTTTGGTACGCTGCACCGTAAATTCCGCTACGCCCGGGCAGCCTATTTCGGGCTGATTAAAGTGAGTGCGCAAAAGCCATCTGAAGGCGATGTGTTTAAACCTGTTGAAAGCGGCTAACAGGCTAAGTGTGCCTGCTGCCGCCTAAAAAGCGGCCCGGATGCCTGATTATCGGGTATCCGGGAAGGATTAAGGGGTATTTGGGTAGAATTAGGAGTGATTGGGGAAATAGCCGAAAACCTGTGTTTGGGCTTCGGCTGTTGGAGGAAAGGCTTTTTGCAAAGGTCTCGGCCTTATCGCGCTTTTTGGCGGCGGATGAAGGGAGGCCGTCTGAAACCCTGAAAGTCGGTTTTCAGACGGCCTTCCTGCCCCATTCATCGGCATGCCGATGCTTGGATTGATGTCGTTTATTTGGGATAGAGCGATTTTTGCACCGTCAATGCGCAGTATTTTAACGTCTTGCAGATGTTGCAGCATTTTTCGGTTTCCTGTTCGCCGCATTTGGCATGGGCTTTGATTGTGTTGCGCAGTGCGCTGATTTTTGCCGGGACGTTTCGCTTTGGCAACGGACGGTGCGGCAATGACCTTTTTCCACTTGGCCTCATCAGGCTGCCAACCGGTTTTGGCGGCCTGCTTGGGCCTGAGGCTGCGGTTTGGGTTCGGCAAACGGCGCGTATTCGATTTTCCCGTTTTTCTTGGCGGATCAGGGTTTTTGTTCGCGCAAATGCCGGGCGAAGGCCTGAATATCATTGGGGCTGACCCTCAGGCCAGAGCGCATCCGCGCGGCTTTGCACGGTGGCTTGAAAGTCGGCGTAGGTTTGGGGACGTTTGCTCAAAATATAGCGTTGGATTTTTTTGCAGCAAATCGTTGTCGCTGATAGTGGTAAGACACAGCTTCCTGCTCATCGATGCTGATGAAGTTTTTGCACTTTGAGTCTGTTAATAACCGCATTGGTTGTTCTTTCACACTCTTCATCAGCCTTGTCGGCAAACAAATCACATAAAAACATACTTGTACAGGTATTTCTGCAAATTATGCAGGCGGCTGGGGCGGAAAGCATGGGGACGGCGCAGCGCGACCAGGAGCCGCCTGGAAATAAGGTGCCAACGATTGTTGCGGTTTTGGGTTCGGTTTCAGGCTGCGGGCTGTTTTTCCAACAATGCCGGCGGCGGTGCGGTAAAGTGATTTTTCTGATGTTGTACTTCGTCTATATCGGTCAGGCGCACAATCCCTTGGGCTTGTTGGGTTTCAAAAATATGTTCGACCAGGACATCATATCCGCCGTCGCGCGAAAGTATGCCGATTCGGGCTTCGGGGTCGGTGGCGGTAATTTGTCCGAGATAATAGGACAGGTAAAAATCAATGCGTTTTTACCCGTTTTTGCAATTGGACAAGATGGGCGCGTTCGCCGAAACGCAACAGGGATTTCACCAAACTGACGGGCAGCATTTTTGTGCTGTACGCCTATAAACAGCCAGATATGGATGCCGTCAGTCGGCAAGTTATCCAAGTTTTGCGGTTGGACGTTTTCAAAGTCTATGAGTAAGTGTTTCATTGTTTTATTATCGGTTTCCAGTAAATTAAAAATCACAATCGCCGCCATTGGCCTGTGCCTGGTAAGAGGCCGTCTGAAATCAACTTCTTGGCGGAAGCTGCGCTTTCAGACGGCCTTTTGCGCTTAATAACGGTACGCGGCGAGTTTGCGTTTGATTTCCGGCAGGGGCGGCGAGGGCGGCTTGTTCGCCGATTTTGATCGCCTGCGCTTTTTGGTCGAATCCGCCTACCGCGCCCAGCGATTGAACCTGCGGTTTGATGACGACGTCGGCTTTGGCCAGTTCGCCGTTGAGGGCGGAGGTGCTCATGATGTTGAGGGTTTGGTCGAGGTAGGAGAGGAAGTCTTTGCTCGGCGCGGCAATCGGTTTGGCGGAGATGTCCACGGCGATGACGAAGTTCGCGCCTTGGCCGCGCGCGGCGGTAACGGGCACGGGCTGGGTCAGGCCGCCGTCCACATAGCGGCGGTAAGCAATGACGACAGGGCTGGAAGACGTTGGGGATGGCGGCGGAGGCGCGGACGGCTTGTCCGGCGTTGCCCCTGTTGAAGGCGACGGCTTTGCCGGTGGAGAAGTCGGTGGCGACGGCGGCGAATTTAATCGGGGAATTGCTGGATGGGGCGGTTGCCGACTTTGTGGTTGATGTAGTTTTGCAGTTTTTCGCCTTTGATGAAGCCGCTGGTGGAGAGGGTGAGGGTCGACGAGGTCGGTTTTGCCGAGGATTTCGGCTTCGAGTTCCATGCGGTCGGGCGACATGCCGCTGGCGTACATGCTGCCGACTATCGCGCCCGCGCTGGTGCCGGTAACGACTTTGACGGGGGATGTTGTGTTGTTTGAGGACTTTGGGGATGCCGATGTGGGCGAAGCCTTTGGATGCGCCGCCGCCCAGTGCGATGGCGACGACGGCCTGCGGTTTTGGCGGGTAACCGTGGGTTGGCCGCCGCCGGGTTAGGTGCTGCTCGGGCAGGGCGGTGAGCAGGAGGGCGCACAGGGGCGGTCAGGGAGCGGTACGGCGGGTGTATTTCTGCATGTTTTTCCTTCGGGTGGGTCGTTGCTTGATGGAACGTGCTGCGTGGGTTTTCAGACAGCCTCTTTCGGTTGGCGGTAGTCTGAAAACGCGGCGGTTCAGGTTTTTCTCGGGAAGAAGTGTACTTCGTTTTTCGCCCGCAGGCAGGATTTTTTTCTTGACGGCGTGGCCGAAGACGGTTTCGAGTGTCAGCCCGGGCGGGGTTTGCCGCTGCCACAGTCCGGCAATGGCGGTGCGGGCGGCAGCCAGGGTCGTCGAAGTCCAGCGCGTGCCAGAGGCCGAGGGTGTCCATGTCTTGCAGGAAGGTGTCGGCGGTGCGGTATTCCAGTTTCAGGCGGGCGGTGTCGGTTACGGGGTCGTAGAAGCCGCTGTCGGCCAGCATGTCGCCCAGGTCGTGCATGTCGATGAGGGCGGGCCGGCGGGCGGCGATGCCTTGTTGCGCCAGGGTGTCGGTCAGTTCGAGCAGGGTGTCGCGGTAAAGTGGGTGAAGAAGACAGGCCGTCGGTTTGCAGTGCGCCCGCCCAGCTGGCGAAAACGGCCACAGGGATTGTGTTCGGTGGCGAGGCCGAGGTTGCTCCACAGCATGTCGGTAGGAGGCTTCAGGCAGGGGGCGGAGAGGGATTGGCAGTGTTGGGGGACGGTTTTTCCCCGCCAGTTTGGACAGCAGGCCGCCGCCGCGTTTTGTCAGTACGCGTCGCGTCAGGCATTCGGGGCGGGGTCGTATTCGGCAAAAGGCCGCTTTGGGGTAGCGGGCGGCAAGCAGGCGGCAGCTGTTGTCGCCGTCGGCACCGGCCAGGAGGATGCGGCGGGGACGGTTTTGACGATTTGCAGCCGTTGGTCGGCCTGTTCGGCAAGGTGGCGGTGGATTTGCCAGCGGTCGTTGGTCATGCAGGGATTCTCCTTTAATGTGTGGCGGGCGGTTTGTCCGATTATGACTTCAAATACAGTAAATTCAAATGAGGGATGCCCCATATCGTCATGCCCGCGCAGGCCGTGACCCGAACCGTCGGATAACCGCCCATTCCTATCCATTCCTGAAAACGCAAACCCTGGACTCCCGCCTGCGCAGGCATGGCGGGATGGGGTTTGCCGTAAACTTACCGCATTCGTTTTTACTTCGCCGAAGCGGCATTTCAGACGGCCTGATCCGTCGGCCCGTTCAGCCACGGGTAGCGGGCGGGCAGGCGTTGTTCGGCGAAACGGCGCACGGAACGGGCGAATAAGTTTGAGATGCGGCGTACGGTTTCGTCGTTCAGGGGCGGCGGTGCGGCGGTCGGCTTGGTCGAGCAGGTGCAGGGGCGCGGTTTCTTTCCTGCCGCATCCAATCGCGGAAGGCCGCATCGGCACTCAGGGCGGCAGGGTCGTGCCGTTTTTCAGACGGCCATCCTGCCTGCCGCCAGAGTTCGGACGGAATATTGACGATGCCCGCGTGCAGGTCTTCGGGTAGGTCGCGCATGGTGGAACACCAGCCCAAGGCATCGACCAGTTCGGGCGGGTCGCGGTACGCACGGATGAACCAAAGGCGGCCAAAAAGCAGGGTCGAGGGAGCGGGTGAAGGTGCGGCGGTGTTGGGCGGCGATTTCGGCCTCAGTCCACAGTTGCGCCCGTTCGGCACGCAGGCGGTCGAGGTGCATGGTGTGCAGCAGCCCGAGGGGTGCGGGTGAGGGCGAAACGGGCGGCAGCGGCGGGCAGGACGGTTTCCGTTTTATCAGGGATACTAGCGTTCGCTTTGGCTTCGCCCAAACCCTCTATATCCGTTTTAGCTTCGCAAGAACTCACTGCCTTCGTTTTAGCTTCGCAGAAACTCGCTTCGCTCGTTTTTCAGACGGCCTCTGAAGTCGGCGGCCAGCCGGCTGTACGCAGGTCGTTTTTCGTCGAAACTAGTAGTGCCGCCATTCCCCGTATCAGGCGGCGGGCTTCTTCATCGGCTGTGCGCGCCGTCTGCCGGTCTCCGTCCATCAGGTCGTCGAAGGCCTGCAAAAGCAGTAGCCCGACACCAGCAGGCCGCCGCGCGCGGGATGCCGCAGCCTGTACGCGGCCAGAATCAGGCTGATGAGGGGCGTAGCGGCGGTGGCGGCGGGCGAAGGCGGCTTGTCCGAGCAGCATCTGCCATTCGGCGGATACGCGCCGCAAGATGTCCAGCTGCCGCGCCCACGGGCCGACGGTGTGCCAGACGGCGGCGGCCAACAGTGCGCCGCACACGAGGTCGGACAGGTGGTGTTCATGTATCAGGAGGGTGGATGCAACGACGGCTGCCGCCCACGGTGCAATCAGGGCGAAGCGTGCAGCCGAATGCCTCCATGCGGCGAGGGCCGCGGTGCAGGCGAAGGCGGCATGCAGCGAGGGCAGATGGTTGTGCGCCATACTCAAATGATCCGCCAATGCGAACCACGGCTGCCAAAAGCCTTCGGCAAGACGCGACGGATGAGGCCGTCTGAACGGGCAGGAGGATGAAAAAAACGGGCGAGGCGGCGGCCAATTCGGCGGTCAAAACGGCAAACAACGCCCAAGTTTCGCGCCAGTCGGCCCAACGGACGGAAGCCGCCAGCAGCAGCGGCACGGTAAGGTAAACCGCACTCCAGGCGGGCAGGAAGGGGATGGCAGACTCAAACGGCAAGGCGGGGCTGATGTGCCACGGAATATACGCGGCAATCAAATTGCTGCCGCCGTAGCCCGCAAAAAGAACAGCAGGGGCGAACAGGATGGCCAGCGCAAAGAAGAAACGGCGCGGATGCGGCAGGCCGGCGTTCATTCGATGCGCCCCTGTTTGAATACCGGAAAATCTTCGGGACGGCGCGGCCCGCGCCAGCAACTCAGCCAAACGGCGAAAAAAATGCGGCCCTTCCGCTGCATGGCGAGGCAGTTCGCGCCAGGAAAGCTCGGGATGCCGGTGGTGCGCCAAATGCAGGGTGGTAGTTGAGGAAAACCGCCCGCAGCCAACGCGGCACGCGCAGGTTCCACGCGCCGTTTTTGCAGTCGAACGGCGAGAAGGCATGGTCGGTGTATTGGAGCGAACTCCAGGCAAAGCCGAAGGCGGCATAGCAGGCCAGCCAGCCGCCCCGGCCAGCCGAACAGCCAGGCCCAGAAAAAGCTGCCACGCCGCCGCGCCGAATATTTCCAAACGGGCGGACAGTTGCGGCAGGCGGTCGAGGGCTGCCGATATAGTCTTCCGCCCGCTCTGCAAGCCGCCACGGCGAGTGAAAAGAATGCGGCCAAGCGGCGGCGGACGAAACGCGGCGTGGCGGCATAGAAAAACACGCCGATGACGGCGCACGGCCAATAAAAGGCCGGTAAAGATGGCGTACCACTGGGCGTATTTCAGCCACAACACGTCGCCGTCGTGCAGGGTGTCGAACTGCTCGGACGGCGAACGGTTGTTGCGGTGGTGGGTGAGGTGGAACATGCGCTGCACGGCAAAAACCGGTGGGAAACCAGAAGGCGGCGAGGCGGTACGCACCATGCGTTCAGCCGTCTGTCGGGCGCGAACGAGGCCGTGCACGCTTTTCGTGCAGCAGCGCGAACATCGTATTGTTGCTCAGGGCAAACAGTGCGTACTGCCACGGTCGTCCCCCACCACGGCGCGTGCGAGGCGGCGTAGAGCAGCAGCAGGTTGGCGGCATTGGCGGCGGCCAGCAGGATCAGGTTGAGTTTGGCTGTGGAAACGGATACGGACATGGATAGGGTTCGGAATAGTTTTCGGGGTTGTACGGATTGGCCGCATTCGTTTTAACTGTATTGGAATTAGGCTTTCAGACGGCCTCATACGGAATGGAGGCCGTCTGAAAGCGCTGATTCGGCGGCGTTAAAATCCCTGTTCGATTGAACCGGCGGACAAGGCGGCTTAGGGGCCCGGACGGCGCATCCGCCTGTATCTGCCGTTTCAAAGCCTCGTATTCCGCCTTTTCGCGGCGGTAGATTTCAAACGATGCAGGCATCGCCGCATTCGCTGCCGCAGCACTCCCAATCTTCGGGCGGCACGGGTTCGGGCGGCAGCGCGGCTTCATTATTCGCCGTCGGGGTCGCAGCCATCGCACACCTCCAGCACCGCGCCGTCGAACTCAATTACTTCGCCGCCGCGGATTTTTCGCCGTTTTGCGGGTTTCGACCGAACCGTTGCGCAACACCAGCCCTTCGGCAATCACAGCCTTCGCCTGTCCGCCGCTTTCGGCCAGTCCGGCCAGTTTCAACAGGTCGCACAAGGCGATGTATTCTTCGTTTTCCAGATAAACGGTTGCATCGCATAAGGCGGCTTTCGGAATCATGTTTCGGTTTGACAACTTTTCAGACGGCCTATTTTAACGGAAAAACGTTCAGGCCGTCTGAAAGATTTGCCGACGATGCCCCAATCGCTGAAAAATGCGCTATTCTTGTAATCAATAGTACGGAATCCTTGCTTTCAGACGGCCTCAACCTTATGCGCCACCTTATCATTCCCTTTTTCTATCGTTCCCGCTGGCCGCCCATGCGGGCGGCGATGCCGTCGAATCCCAAGTTGTCGGAATTTCGGGCGGACAAGGCCACTATCAGTTTACCGTCCGCACAACCAACCGCACACTTTATAATGACGGGTGTACGACATACCATGTCCGCATCATTCCGCCTAAAAAATACTTTTTGGACCTATTCGGGCTGGGAGGGCGTTCCCCCGACCATCCCACCGAGGAACAAACAAAGGCCGCCGCCTCGGTGCTGAAACAACACAGCATCAACCATCAGCCGCTGAAAATCGGTTATCTCGGCGGCGGACTGTATCCCGACCCTCGGCAAAAAAATGTTTGTATCACGGCACGGGGATGTGGTTTGACGCACCGGACTGGGTGTGGGTTCGCCAAGACGGACGCAAAGGCCTGTATCCCCATCTCGACAAACCGTAAACGCCTCCTTCCACAGGTTCGCTGCAAAATCAAAGGCCGTCTGAAAACCGGAATTCTGTTGGGAAGACGGGTTTCTACGACATTCAACCGGACGCAGAGCATTGCTGCAAAAACCCAAACCGCCGCAAACTATTTGACAAAGCCTGTTTAGAGATATATTATTTATTATATATAATTTTTATTATATATAATTTTTATTATATGTATTTATTTTTAGGTAACTCATTCTCAGACAAGGAGCAATAAAATGAAACGGAATTTGGGTAATTTAGACCGCATTATCCGCATCGTTATCGGCGTGGCATTGATTGCGGCAGCCGCCACGGGACAAATCGGCTGGTGGGGATGGCTGGGTATCGTGCCGCTGGCCACCGCGCTGATGGGGAGCTGCGTACTGTACAGCTTATTGGGCATCAATACCTGCCGAATTGACAAAAAAATAAAGAAGGCCAACCATGAATAAGGACGGACGACTCCCGCTAATCGCCCCTGCCGAAGCGGCGGCCAAAATCCGCGAAGGCGCGTTGGCGGCGGACATCCGCAGCCGGGCGGAATATCGTGGCGGGCATATCGGCGGCGCATTGTCCCTGCCGCCGGAGCAGCATCGAGGCAAACTGCCCGACAACGCCGCGCCCTGCGTGATTTTTTTATTGTTTGGGCGGCAAACGCACGGCAATGGCGGAAGCGGCGTTGGCGGAACTCAGTAGGGGCGCGAGTGCTACATTCTCGAAGGCGGTTTGCAGGCATGGAAAGCCGCCGGGCTGCCGTCGAAGCCGACCGCGCCGCGCCCGATATCATGCGGCAGGTGCAAACCATTGCCGGCGGGCTGATTCTGTTCGGCGTACTGGCGGGTTGGCTGGTGTCGCCGTGGTTTTACCCTGATAAACGCGGCAGTCGGTGCAGGCCTGCTGACCGCCGGGCTGACCGGATTCTGCGGCATGGCGCGGCTGTTGGCCAAAATGCCGTGGAACCGTTAAACGGCAGGGGAGGCCGTCTGAAAGTTGCCGACGGAGCCGTTATCGCCGACAATGCCGCCCCTCCCCGTTTGCCGAGAAACCGATATGACCGACTCTGCCGACCAACCGCCCTACGAAGAAGCCGCCGCTTTTTCTGAAACTGCTGGCCAATCCGAACCGTCTGGCCGTGTTATGCAAACTGCACGAGCGGCCGCACAACGTAACCGAGCTGGCCGAAGCAGCCGGACTGCCGCAGGCGGCGATGTCCAGCCAGTTGGCACTGCTGCGCGAGGCCGGGCTGGTGTCCTGCGAGGCCAACCACCGGGAGCGGCAGTATTACATTGCCGACCCACGGGTAAACGACACCGTACGGCTGCTGTATTCTTTCTTTTGCGCCCCGGAAAGCTGAAACGCCGTTGCCGGGCAAAAGGCCGTCTGAAAATGTGTTTCCGCATGTTCAGACGGCCTCTCTATACTAATATGCCCTGTATTTGTTCCGCCCGACCGCCCCGCCGGAGGCCGTCTGAAACCTTTCCGCAAAGTTCCCGCCATGTCCGATCCCGTTTACATCCCGCTGCGCCTGCATTCCGAATACTCCATCACCGACGGCACGGTGCGCCTGAAGGCCTTGATAAAAAGCCTTGGCGGAAGGCTTGCCCGCACTCGGCATCAGCGACCTGATGAACGGGTTCGGCCTGGTGAAATTCTACAAAGCCTGCCGCGGAGCGCGCATCAAACCCGTTATCGGCGCAGACGTGCGCATCAGAAAATCCCGACCGCCCCGACACACCCTTCCGCGCCCTTTTGCTGGTTAAAAACCACAACGGCTATCTGCGCCTGAGCGAACTGCTTACCCGCGCCTTCACCTGTCAGGAAGAAGGCCGCCTGCCGCAGTTGAAACAGGCATGGCTGGGAGAAGGCGGCAACGAAGGCTTGATCTGCCTGTCGGGGGCGCATTACGGCGAAGTTGGCCTCAATCTGATGAACGGCCACGAAGCGGCGGTAAAGCGGCGGCGGAAAAATATGCCGCCCTGTTTCCAAACGCTTTCTACCTCGAACTGCAACGCCTGCCCGAAAAACCGGGTGCGAGCGTTCGGTGGCAGGCAACACGGCCTTGGCACGGAAGCTGAACCTGCCCGTGGTGGCCACGCACCCAACCCAATTCCTCGAGCCGGAAGACTTCCTCGCGCACGAGGCGCGGGTGTGCATTGCCGAAGGCTGGACGCTGGCCGACCGCAAACGACCGCGCGAATTTTCCCGAGCCAATATTTTGTCGGTGCGGAAACAATGGCGGAACGTTTCGCCGACTTGCCCGAAGCCTTGGAAAACACGGTGGAAATCGCCAAACGCTGCAACCTGAACATTACACTGGGTCAAAACTTCCTGCCTTTATTCCCAACGCCGGACGGCCTGTCGCTCGACGATTATCTGGTGAAACTGTCCAACGAGGGTTTGCAGGAACGCATGGTTCAGCTTTATCCCGACGAGGCGGAGCGGGCGGCGAAAATGCCAGAATATCAGGAGCGGCTGGATTTTGAGCTGAACATCATCATCCAGATGAAATTCCCCGGCTATTTCCTTATCGTACAAGACTTTATCAACTGGGCGAAAACGCATGGCTGTCCGGTAGGGCCGGGACGCGGTTCGGGCGCGGGTTCGCTGGTGGCGTATTCGCTGAAGATTACCGACCTCGACCCTCTGAAATACGCACTGCTGTTTGAACGTTTCTTAAACCCTGAACGCGTCTCCATGCCCGACTTCGACGTGGTTCTCGCCAATCCAACCGCGGCCGCGTGATTGAGTATGTGCGCGACAAATACGGTGCAGAGGCGGTGAGCCAAATTGTGACCTTCGGCACGATGTCGTCCAAAGCGGTGATTCGCGACGTGGGGCGCGTACTGGAGCTGCCGTTTACCCTGTGCGACAAACTGTCGAAGCTGATTCCGCTGGAAGCCAACAAACCTTTGGGTTTGGACGACGCGATGAAGGCGGAGCCGCAGATTCAGGAATTGATCGAAGCGGAAGAAGCGGACGAACTGATTACGCTGGCGAAAAAGCTGGAAGACCTGACGCGCGGTCTGGGTATGCACGCGGGCGGCGTGTTGATTGCGCCGGGCAAGATTTCCGATTACAGCCCCGTGTATCAGGCAGACGAATCCGCCTCGCCCGTATCCATGTACGACAAGGGCGACGTGGAAGACGTGGGTTTGGTGAAGTTCGACTTTTTGGGCCTGCGCAACCTGACCATTATCGAAATGGCGCAGAACAACATCAAAAACACCACCGGCGATATTGTCGATGTCGGCAAAATCCCGCTTGACGACCAGGCCGCCTACAAAATCTTCCGCGATGCGAACACCACCGCCGTCTTCCAGTTCGAGTCGACCGGCATGAAAAAAATGCTGAAAACAGCGCATACGACCAAGTTTGAAGAACTCATCGCCTTCGTGTCGCTCTACCGCCCCGGCCCGATGGACAACATTCCCGACTTCGTCGCGCGCATGAAGGGACAGGAATTCCAATACATCCACCCGCTGCTCGAAGGCATCCTCGCGCCGACCTACGGGATTATGGTGTATCAGGAACAAGTGATGCAGGCGGCGCAGATTATCGGCGGCTACTCGCTCGGCGGCGCGGACTTGCTGCGCCGCGCCATGGGTAAGAAAAAGCCCGAAGAAATGGTGAAACACCGCGAAATCTTCGCCGAAGGCACTGTCAAAACAAGGCATTTCACGCGAAAAAATCCGACGAAATCTTCAACTACATGGAAAAATTCGCCGGCTACGGTTTCAACAAATCCCACGCCGCCGCCTACGCCCTGATTTCCTACCAGACCGCATGGCTCAAAGCCCACTATCCCGCCGAATTTATGGCGGCAACCATGTCGTCTGAATTGGATAACACCGACCAGCTCAAACATTTCTACGACGACTGCCGCGCCAACGGCATCGAGTTCCTGCCGCCCGACATCAACGAATCCGACTACCGCTTTACGCCATATCCGAACATGAAAATCCGCTACGCACTCGGCGCGATTAAAGGCACGGGCGAAGCCGCCGTCGAATCCATCATCGCCGCGCGGCAAAGCGGCGGCAAGTTTACCGGTCTGTTGGACTTCTGCGAGCGCGTCGGCAAAGAGCACATGAACCGCCGCACCCTCGAAGCCCTGATACGCGGCGGCGCGTTCGACAGCATCGAACCCAACCGCGCCATGCTCTTGGCAAACATCGACCTCGCCATCGGCAACGCCGAACAACAGGCGGCCAATGCCAACCAAGGCGGCCTGTTTGACTTTGCGGAAGATGCCATCGGCGCGATAGAAATGGTAGAAACCGCGCCGTGGGGCGACGCGGGTGAAACTGGCGGAAGAAAAAAAGCGTCATCGGCTTTTACTTTTTCCGGCCACCCTTTCGGCCCTTATGCCGAAGAAATCCGCCGCTTCGCGCCGCAGAAACTGTCGAAACTCAAACCGCAGGACAGCGTTCGTGTGGCCGGATTCGCCACCGCCATCCGCACCATCATGGGCAAAAACGGCAAACTGGCCTTCGTCCAATTGGAAGATACCGAAGGTTCGGCAGAAGCAATCGTCGCGGGTGAATTATTGGAACAATCCAAAAACATCCTGAAAACAGACCAGGTCCTGATTATGGAATGCCGCGTCAGCCGCAACGACTACAACGGCGGTGAGCTGCGCATCAATGCCAACAGCGTCGATGACCCCTGCCGCAGGCACGGGAAAAATTCGCCCGCAACCTTACCCTGACCTGCCGCCCCGAACACGACATCGAAGCCCTGCTGAACCTGCTGGCGCAATACCGGAGCAGCAGTAGCGAAGGCATCCCCTGCGCGTCCGTTACCGCAACGACACTGCCGAAGGCGAGCTGGACCTGCAACGCCGCTGGCAGATAAACGCCGATGCCGCACTGTTCGAACAACTGCAAAAACCTGTTGGGCGAATACGGCGTAAACGTCGGCTGGTAGGCCATCTGAAAAGCCTCCTGCTTCCCGATAAAGCCGTATGCTATGACCGGTGAAAATGAAGATACCTGCCTTTGCCTGTTCCGCACAGCGGGCAAGACGGGGACTGAAATACTGAATTTGATTTGAATGCAGCATAAGTTTTGCAGAACCCCCTGCTTGCTTTTGCAAACTTTGTTGAAGCCGCGCTTTCAGACGGCCTCTCATCCGCCAACCCAGAAACAGAACCGCATATGTCCGCATCCCAGCCCACCATCGCCGCCATCGCCACCGCACCAGGACGCGGCGGAGTCGGCGTGATCCGTCTTTCCGGCAAAACCCTGCTGCCTTTGGCGCAAACCCTCAGCGGCGGCAAAAACACCCAAACCGCGCACCGCGCTTTACACCGACTTTTTCGGCGGCGACGGGCAGCCGATAGACAACGGCATCCTGCTCTACTTCGCCGCGCCCGCCAGCTTTACCGGCGAAGACGTGATTGAATTGCAGGGACACGGCGGCCCTGTGGTAATGGACATGCTGCTTTCGCGCTGCCTCGAACTGGGCGCGCGCGCATGGCGGAGACCGGGCGAATTTACCAAACGCGCCTTCCTCAACAACAAACTCGACCTTGCCCAAGCCGAAAGCGTCGCCGACCTCATCGACGCCTCCAGCAAGTCCGCCGCCCGCATGGCATTGCGTTCGCTCAAAGGCGCGTTTTCCCAACATATACACGAGTTGGTGGACGACCTTATTACCCTGCGGATGTTGGTCGAAGCCACGCTCGACTTCCCCGAAGAAGACATCGACTTTCTCGAAGCCGCCGACGCGCGCGGCAAGCTCAAAGCCCCTGCAAGGCCGTCTGAAAACCGTGCTCGCCAGCGCGGAACAAGGCGCGATTTTGCGCGAAGGCATGAACGTCGTCCTCGTCGGCGCGCCCAACGTCGGCAAATCCAGCCTGCTCAACGCCTTGGCGGGCGACGACATCGCCATCGTAACCGACATCGCCGGCACCACCCGCGACACCGTGCGCGAACAAATCACCCTCGACGGCGTGCCCGTCCACATCATCGACACCGCCGGCCTGCGCGAAACCGACGACGTGGTCGAACAAATCGGCATCGAGCGCAGCCTGCAAAGCCGTCTCTGAAGCCGATGTCGCCCTGATTCTGATTGACCCTGCCGAAGGCCCTAACCGAAAACCCAAGATATCCTGAAACAATTGCAGCCAGCCTGATCGAAATCCACAATAAAATTGATCTTTCAGGGCGAAACACCCTCCCTTTCAGACGGCCTGCAGCGTGCCTGTGGTGCGGATACTCTGATCAAACTTTCCGCCAAAACCGGCGCGGGTCTCGATTTGCTCAAACACGCGCTGTTGCAGGAAGTCGGCTGGCAGGGCGAAAACGAAAAGCCTGTTCCTCGCCCGCAGCCGTCACCTCAACGCCCTGAAAATTGCCGAAATGGAACTCGAATACGCGGTTCCCTACCTCGACGATCAACCCGAACTCCTTGCCGAACACCTGCGCCTCGCCCAAAAACGCCTGCAACGCCATCACCGGTGAATTTACCGCCGACGATTTGCTGGGCGTGATTTTCTCGCCTTCTGCATCGGCAAATAAACGCAGGCCGTCTGAAAACTTTTCAGACGGCCTCAAAGCTATATCAAAAGGAAAAACATGAAAGCCATGATACTTGCAGCCGGACGCGGCGAACGAGATACGCCCGCTCACAGACACCACACCCAAGCCCCTGCTCCAAGTTGGCCGTGAACCCCTAATCGGTTGGCACCTACGCCGCCTTGCCGCCGCCGGTATCCGAGAAATCGTCATCAACCATGCCTGGCTCGGACAACAAATCGAAGACACCCTCGGCGATGGCGCAGCTTACGGCGTGCACATCGCCTACTCTGCCGAAGGCGGCCAAGGGCTGGAAACCGCCGGAGGTATCGCAACAGCTCTGCCACTACTCGGCAGTGATCCCTTCCTCGTCATCAACGGCGACATCCTTACCGACATCGATTTCTCCGTCGCCGTCCGCCAAAGCGAAACCTTGCTTTCAGACGGCCTGGCTTACCTCTGGCTAACCACAAATCCACCGCACAACCCCGCTGGTGACTTCTCACTGCTTTCAGACGGCTTAATCCGATCCGAAGGCGGCGGCGAACGCCTGACCTTCAGCGGTTGCGGCCTTTACAAAAAGTGAACTGTTCGCCGAAACCGCACCGCGCCGTGCAGCCAAACTCGCCCCTTTGCTGCGCGAAGCCATGGCTGCCGGACAAGTACGCGGCCACTGCCACAACGGCCTCTGGCTGGATGTCGGCACGCCAGAACAGCTGAGACGAAGCCCGTTGTTTTGGCTGCAAGTTGGTGATTACATTCAACTCCCCCGCTTTCCTGTTGAACGACGAC